>Ga0123340_1002917_pt1 | contig 15779 bp, 4 predicted proteins | sample SirMexnodulemix_FD_89961 | JGI IMG/M metagenome (GOLD analysis project Ga0123340, IMG submission 89961) | Root nodule microbial communities of legume samples collected from Mexico - Siratro Mexico nodule mix | ecosystem: Host-associated > Plants > Roots > Nodule | place: Mexico: Nepantla... | reverse complement strand
TTTTATATATATTTTTATATATATATATATATATATATATATATATATATATATATATATATATATGAGATTTAGCTATAAACTTATTCCGATTCATTATTTTTGGATTCGATTATAAATCTAAGACTAATATTGAATTTTGTCTATAATTAAGTTATATTTTAAAATACATTAAACTTTATACGCACCTTTCAGTTTATAATATAAAGAATAATAGTCTTCGGGCATTCCAACAACAAAAATCACTTTATTACTTCTAACAAAAGAAACTCTATATTATTGTATATGAAATCAAAAAGTTATTTAAACATAATATTATCATAAGAAAATGAGTGAAGGATATCGATAAGAATAGGGATACTCATGAGTGATATTTGGTATGATAATAATAAATACAAAAAGGGAAGAATAAAAACAATAAATGTAGGGAGACAACTGTACGGTTTCCTCCTCGCCTTTCTTTCTTTCTTACATTTACAAACCCAATTCATTAATGTCATAAAGCTCTTCCTTACTTTATATATCCAAAAATATAACATAAATTTATATGTATTATTTTTCAGAACATCTTCTCAGTCGATAGATTAATAAATAAACATATTAAAATATGACAAAAATTGAAATAAATATTTTTAAGCAGATAATTTTCCCTTCTTTTCTTCTCTTTCTTTTTCCTCTATTTCCATCAAACATTAAAAAATATTTTTTTCTACTAGTTTTTTTTCTCCCACGCATAGGTCAACACATAGTAACAGATTAACATGAAAAAATAATTAAAGAAAACGTGTCATTCTTAGCGATGATTTTTTTTTGTCGGCAGAAGCATTGATTGGGCTGGGCATGAACCAACTAATCAATGATAAATAATTGAACCAATTTCGTCATTTTCAATTCAATATTCTTATGCTTTACACTTCATTGCTACGTACCACTATCATCGAAAAAAACATAGTGCACTACAATATATCCATTTTTTTATTATATTTAATATCTCTCATTTTATTGTATTCAAATATAAAATTATATGTTAATCATAATGTTTAACTTGTAACCAACTATTGGTTAATTTAGATATCTTGTTTATGAAAAAGTAAATTGCTAAAACATAGAAAACCTTGTCGGAATCGTCTCAACTTAAATAATATTAACTTAAAAATAAATGCATGTGATATAGATAAAGAAAAACACAGTACTATTGTTGTAATGAATAGGTTGCAATTAAGTGGTTTCCTAAATAGTTATTAGTTTTATCAATGACTAAATAAAAGTATTAAACGAGTAATATTAGTTATGATTTTAATATAATTTTAGTTATAAATACAAAATTAAACTGTTTTATTTTATTTTTTTCATTTATAAACTCTCTTTGTGATTCACTTTTTTTCCCACTTTCTCTTCATAGCTTCTAAGATATTAAAAAACAAACCTAGATATTCCACTGAAAGTTTTATTTTAGGTAAATTTTTATTTCTCCTTGATGTTAGATTGAATTTGTTATGGTATGTTTATTTGCTAAATTTGACTTATAAAGAAGTAATTTATAAGATGTTTAAATATTATTCACTCACCATCTTGTTTAGCTTAACCTAATTAGATTATTTGGGTATGCAAAAATTTAAAACATAAATATGCTTTTGTAAGTGTTTGAAGTCAATATTAACTCTTTGATAATCAAAATTTGTCTTACATATATATAAAAATTATGATTTATGTGGTAAAAATTGAAATTTTATGTTTTAGTTACCCTTTTGGTTGAGTATGCTTGTTAATTGATACGTTGGATCATGGTTTTGATTTGAATTACCAAATGATAGGATTAGTTTTGTTTTGAAAATATTGAATTTTGCATGTTGTTTTTATGTATAATTTGTTCAGGTAATTGAAATTCACCCAACAAATTAAAGAAATCGAGTATAAGTATTCAAATGTAAAAGTTCCACCTAGCAAAATGAATTTTGCTCAACAAAATAGAGGTTGTATTACCAAGGGTCTAAATTTCGCCCAACAAAATTATTTTCATCCATCAAGATTAAGATGAAAAGCTTTATCTTAAAGATATGTTAAGTGAAATTCTAAAATATACTTAGTGTAATTATTCACTCTTAAAATTTAAAGAGTTATGATATATAAAGTTTTAAATTATTTTAACATTTATTTTAAAATGTTAGCATATGCTATGTTTTATTATTTTAATTGTTTTATTATGTGAAAACTGATTTTATTATAAATTGAATTAATTAAGATTTAATGAATTTGTGGTTATTGAAGGGTATTTATTGTAAAAGTGAGATTAATTTGTCTAATAGAGTAAAATGATTAAAATAAAAGAACTAGTTATTTTAAACTTTATTATATAAAAACTATAATATTTATATTCTATCTTTTATGTAATTTTTTGACTTATCTTTCTCAAAATTATAGTGTATTGTAATAAAACTAATATAAAGAAGGACAAATTTACATCAGACCATGCATTAAACGAGGTAAATTTATGTTAAATATTACTAAATTTGAAATCAGTACATGATATGACAAAAATTTAAAATCTTTTAATTATCTTTATTTGATACTCATTCACATCTATTCTAAGTTTAAAGATAGTTGTTAGGTCAAGTTTATGTATAAGGTAAATTTATGTCTTCCACATTCATATTAACCTATTATCTAATGTAATTAATCATAAATATTTTATATGAAAAGATTCTTTTATACTAATGACATCATGTGGTAATTGTTATATAGAACTATTTTAACTTGACAAGTAGTTTTAAATTTGGTTTCACAATTATTCAAAATGTTAAAATAATAAATAAAACATTTGTTAATTGTAACGATCCTATGTGTTACATAACTAAGATTGGTTTAGTCCCATCCAAGAAAAAGGAGAAAGAACAGATAAGAAATTAGAAAAATTTACTGATTTGATCTTAATAAAAAAATTAAGATAATAATTAACTTATAGTACTGCTGATAGTACTACCAACTAGTGCTAGGTTATATCTATAACTTTCAAGTTCATTAATCCATTTGTTCTCAAAGTCAAATTACTTTAAAAAAAAAACTCAGTTTCCGATTTATTTAGTTTTGAATCAAATAACTCAAACTCAATTGTTTTGCCAGAACATATATTTGTATTATCTCTTTTTTTTGAGTTATGTATAAGTATATATGTTTATTTTAAAAATACTTTGTGATGCTAAAAAAATTCCAATATGTAGCTCATAAATAAATTGAAGAAAAGAACATTCCAATATGATGATGGGACTCTGAGGGGGGAAAATGTGAAAGATTGACATGAAAGTACTATGTTTGAAATACAGGTCAAATTGAAAGACTCTTGAATATTAAATTATAGTACTTAATTCAATCCAAAATTTTAATGAATTTATGTTTTTTATATATTAAATTTTATTCACTTTTACCTAATTAGGAACTTTCCATCACACTATAATTCCTCAATACAAATAATATATGTGAAATGATGAGAATTTTAATTTCTAAAAAAAATGAGAACTCATTTCAACACAGCACAACCATTGATGTTTTTTTACACTCATCAAAATTCATGTTCCACACTCATTTCTGTTAACATTGTTGTAAATTGCTGAAAAATGTAAACATTTGTAACTGTCTTAAGTGTGTTTGGACAACAAGATACAATTCTCATTTGTGCAACTGTCTCACTCTTTCATCTCTATAAAAGAATTACAGAAAGTTTCAGTGATAATCTTATAAATTTGATTTTCAATTATGATAGTTACAAAATTATGTTACTGGCATTCTATCATCAGCTTTACCTCTGTAGATGAGTGATAAATTTATGTGGCAGAGCATTTTGTACATGATCCTCTGTTTTTGTCTACAAGTACTACTATGCATCAATCTTGTATTAATATGATAATAAAAAAATATTGCAGATATTTACATTTACAATGCCATATATTTTACATATTTTTGTATGAGTCATTTACGCAGAGTATTTCAGTAAAAAATTAATACTTGTAATATAAACTGCTTAAATAGTATTTGTGTGGAAATAAAATAAAAAATTACTTTTGATACTAAATAAATAATACTAACCATATTATAAGAATTTAATCTACTAGATTTAAAAAAAACAACTCGAAGAAGACACACAAGACAAGCTCTGCATAATAATTCGAAAGTTAATAATATCATGTTGTCAAATAAATACTTATTTAGAAAAAAAATATTTCAAGGAAATGACAAAAATATTATTTTTTCAAATTTATAAGTAAAAATACTGTTTTTTCCTGTTGCGGCTAAAAAATATAACAATACTACTTCTACGAATACGATTTTAAAACCATGGATGCTTTGAAATTTGTATGGATAGATTAAAAAGCATTTAAAACATGAAACTTTTTATTTATTTATTATTTATGAGTTGAAGTAGTTTTAAAATCAAATTGTGACTGATTTGAAAAGAGGATAATGAATAAGTTAGAAATGGAGAGGGAGTCAAACAAATAATACTTGAATTACAAAATCATGAGTACACTAATAATTCTAAACATTACTTGAGGGGTCAATCTAGACCAGTGCACAACAACAAACTAAATGACCAATCGATGATTCACTCAAGAAAATTCAGTTCTGCTACTGCCTACTCGCTTTACAAATCTGTTACCCTCATGTGCCTTGTTAAAACACTTGTTCATAACCAAATTCAAGACCATAAAATATACTTCCTACTTTCATAATCAAATTGTTACCCTCATGGGCCCCTCATTCTCATTCCTAAGGATGAAACTGTTGGTGGTGCGATGGGGGTGGTGCCTGGAATAGCTGGTGCTGCTGTGGTGGCTGCTGGAACTGCAGCTGTGGCTGCTGATGATGGAAGGGCTGCTGCAGCTGAAATGAGGGAAATGGTTGCTGAAATAGCTGTGCCTGAGGTTGCAGGGGTGCTGGTGCCAGGTTTTGCTGTGCTGGCTGCTGCTGCTGTGGTGGTGGAGGTTGTTGCTGTGGTGGCTGTGCCTGATGCTGCGCCGGTGCCTGTGGTGGTGGCACCTCCTGTTGCAGAGGAATTGTTTCGTCCCTTAGTGGTGCATTGAGGTCCATAGTTCCCAGCTCTTCCAAGTCTTGAATAGCTGCAATTGCAGTGACTGGACTTTGATGGTTAAAATGAGGCTTAATCACTGCCAGAGATTCCTTCACTTTTGATTGCTGCAAATTAATTAATATAGGATCAAATACAACAAATTCAAAAACTATAATGAATAATTGAGGATGCAAACCAAATATGCTTCAACTCACAAAGTGTTCAAGCTTCCTCTTGAGCTCTTCATTAGCAGCAGTTGGTAGAGCTCCAGGAAAAGGTAACACCTGTCCCACAAAAAAAAAATTAAAACAGTAAATAAATTTGGAAGGAAAAAACAGGATAAAATATGTTTTTTTGGCTCTTGCTCACAACAGTTTTATGTACAAGAAGACAAAATTTAAAATTATTGTTACTTATAAAGAGACAGACCATAAATGTAAGCTAAAAAAGAGTAGGGAATCTATTAATACTAAATAAATTCAAACAAGCTAACTGGACATACAAAAGTAGTAACATAATTCTTATATAGGGAACATAAAAAACTATATATCTAACAAAAATTGACACAGGAACACAAACATATTTTTCTATAATTCATAAAGTTCCTTTTTCTATAAAACATAGGAAGCAAAACAGAAAAGGTAGGGCATCTAAAAATAATGAAATAATTCAAACATATAAAATCTACATAATTCCCACAATAAATTTTACATGTCAAATTAATCCTACACATGCTATGTGATTGTTTGAAAATATTTATTGCATGAATAAAAAAAAAATATAGAACTTATATATAGAATTTTATATAATCCACCAATACCATTTTTTAGATACTCACCAAATTATGACATGTAATAACAATATCTTCTCTTTGCTTTTCAGCAGACATTACAACAACCATTACTATTTCCAAAGTTTATTCACTCAAGTTAAATTCCACAAATAGAAATAGGTCTAGAAATTAGACTCTTGCAGTTTAAAGATAAAACTCAAATTTTCAACAGAAAATTACTAAAATACTTACCACCACCTCAAGCCAAACATACCACAAAAAACTGAAACAAAACTCATTTTCTTCAGGAAAAAAAAAAATGACACATAAAGGTACAATATTTTAATCACGTATGGTCCACAACGATGAAGTAAGCATGGCAACAGAGGTCCAAAAGAGCTAAAAAGGGAAAGTAAAACGTTTGCAATAGTTCAAATACTTATAACACTTTATAAATGCAGTATATTTTACAATGCAATATGATTGGATTCTATGTAAAAATCCCCGAAATATAAAAGGAAAAATGAAAATATTTATCAAACAGAGGATTACAGGATAAATACTATATTTGCAATCAATCTAGTTCAAATTTCAACGTATCTATACATCCTTGCACTCACGAAAAGAACAACAAAATTTCACAGCCAATAAGATTTACAAAGAAAAACAAACCTCATAAATAAATCATGTCTGTTAGAAACAAAAATAATTTGAATCATAATTTGTTATATAAAAAATTATTTTAATGTAAAAAAAGTAATATAATAAAATTTTATAAAATCCATTAAATTTCTTCGTCAAACACTCGTATTAGATTTTGAATATCACCATAGCCCGTCGAAGTACTCACAATTTAAACACTAACTAAAAGAGTGTGAATCACTAAAAAAAAAATTATTTTCAAAGTGCACGATTCACTCATGTTGAATTCCAGATGGCACAACATTTTCACAAATACTAAATTTGCAGAGTATTGTGAATGCAAATAATGCATTGCTTGAAGTCTTTTAACCAAAAACACTAAATTTGTAGGTTAAACATAAAGTTCACACATTTTCAACAGAATTTACTAAAAAAAAAATCATCCATTAACTTATCATCAAGAAAATATAAAAAAGTAAAAGTTTTTTCTTTGACAAAAAAATACTTATATCACAGACATCTACTCTTTTTAATCGCATATAATCCATGATAACACAATAAGCAATATAACAACAGGCAAAAAGGCACCAATAACAGATTATAAAAGTCATTAAAAAAGTGGTAGTTTACATATCCTAAAATATTATTACAATTTTTTTAACCCAATACCTTTTTCACAAAACATTATAGTTCAACTCCTTATAAATATGTCTCAGGCCTAAAATAAAATGGAAAAGAAAAACGATTTATTAACAAATACAGTTTTCTTAATCAATCTAATATGCACACACACAAAAAATTTTGCTAAAAAAATTCTAAAATATCATGCTTAAACTTACAAATAAGAAAACAACATATAAATTGTCTCAAACGAGCAAAAACAAATTAAAATCATTAAAAGATATTTAAATAAATATGCTTGTAACAAAATAAAAAAATTATCCTCTATAAACTTTTATTTAACGGACACTCATGTTAGATTATGTGTAGAGAAAAATCCTTCAATACTCGCAGATAAAACACAAACTCAGGTTTTCAGTATAGATGACAACAAAAACTCCCATTATGAAAATGCATAATTTACGCATGTTGAATACCACACATCAAACAGCAGTTCCACAGCCTAAACTTGCAGTTTAAAAATAAAACTCACTTTATATCAACAGAAATTACCACAAAAGATACCTCAAAATTAAAATAAAACTTCTTTGAAAACAAAACTCTGGCACAAAGTCATACCAGAGTTTTGCTTCCTCTGCTGTGGTGTTTTACGAGGATATGGTCCATAGTAATGCATTAAACAATATTAACACAGACAAAGGATCCAATAAGAGATTTTAAAAACAGCTAAAATAAACATTTATAATTTACATAGCCAACCATATTTTTACATAGTTTATAAACTACACTATTTTGAAAATATAAGTTTCTATTGCAGATGAATACCCCACAACTACATTGAGGGGAAGCAGTATTTATTAAAGTCAAAGAGGACAACATAATAAATACTATTTTAACTATCAATTTAGCACAGATTTCAAAGTATCCAAACGAAAAAAGATTTTCATCAATCCACAGCAAAAAATCAAAAATTTACATCAAACACGTTTATAAAACAGACATTTAGCCTACAAACAAGTAAAATAAATCACATAAATACTTGAGGGGAAAAAAAACATTTTCAGATCTTTTAACAGCTTACTTTTAATAAATTTCATATCCATATAATTATCTCAGACAATTTTGATAAATTCTGCATATCAGAAAAGTCCTTACAAACAAACTCACAATTTAAACAGAAACTCACATATTCAGCAGACAATATTACTACAAACAAAAGTCCAATTTTCAAAGTGCATAATTCACTCGAAATAAATTGCACGAGTCAAATAAACTAAACTCGCAGTTTAAACATAAAAACCACATATTCTCAACATAAATCACCAGAAAATATTTTCACCTTTTACCATCAACTCAAACAAAAAAAAACTCCAAATATAAAATAAAACCCTTTCTTTAGAGGAAAAATTATTGTCCAATAAAGCCACCATATTTTAAACACATCCTCTACAGTAATGCAAAAAACCAATATAGCAAAAGACAGAGGATCTAATAAAAGCTAAAACAATATTTCAAAAGCAAAGATATTTATAATTTACAAAAACCAATATATTTTTAACACATATTTTGCACAGCATCATAATTCAATCCCAAAGTAAAATCCCCCAAACAAAATAATAAAGCCACAGAGGATAATAATAATAATAATCAATAAACGCAATAAAGACTATTTACACAATCAATCTAGTACAGAATTAATAAAGCATCCACATTTTAATTTTTCAAGTTTCCACATGCACCCTCAAACAAAAAACAAACACATTCACACACCAAAACATACCCATTAAACATTTCACAAACCAAATTATAACTGCATTGTAAGAAAATGTATCACCTTCCTGGGGCGGCCAACGGACCTAGCTTCGGCTTTTACGAGCTGCAAACCACCACCACGTCCACGGCCGCGGCCACGTCCACGCCCTCGTCCGCGACCCCTTCCCCTGCCTCGGCCAGAGGGAATAATCTCATCAGCAAACTTCTTCGGTCGACCCCGAACTCTAGGCCCCAGTATAATTCCATCACCACCAGCAGCAGCAACCGGTTCTGCCACTTCCACAGGCTCTGAGCCCGGCACAGCAGCACCAGCACCAGCAGCAGTAGGTGTAGAGGGAGCAAACGGAATTTGAGTTGCTTGGCTCTGGTCCTTGGGGGGACGGCCCGGGCGCCTTTTGGGCCCGGCAGTGGCAGAAGCAGAACCATCCGAAGCAACGGGCTTGGGCTTAGGAGGACGGCCCGGGCCTTTTCCAGAGCCAACAGGGCGGCCTCTCCGCCCCGTCCCAGGGGCCCCGGCGGCGTATTTCTTCGGCCGGCCCGGACGCTTCTTAGCGGTCTCAGCTTGCACAGGCTCGTCAGCAAGCCCAAGCGCCGCCCAGACAGGCTCAGCATTCTGCTGAGCCGTCGGGATTACAGCGTCCTGGGCCTGCGCGAGAGGCTGCGGCAGGTTGTGGACAGGGGTTTGGGCCTTGCGAGGGCGGCCTCTGGGCTTGGGAGTGGCCGAAGCAGAGGGCCCAGGCAGAGCCTCCTCGGCAGCAGCAGCTGCAGCAGCAGATCTAGGAAGCGCGTAGGACTTCTTAACCATGACGAGCATTCCACTGGTCTTCATCCGAGTCAAGTGCTGAGTCAACAAGGTGGAGTGATTCGGTGGAAGCTGGTCCTTGTACACTTGCTCCATGTACTTCCCTATCGCCTTCTTGCTCGAACCATCCTTCTCCTTCAGCGCCTCGATTGCCGTGTATATCATCTTCACAACAATTTAATTAGGTTTCAAAAACACACAAAGAAACCAATTCTTTCTTTTCCACACAAAATTTCTTTCACTTACCTCGGCGTAGGGCGGGTGATTTGACGGCGCCTCGGCAATGGGCGGCGGCAGGTGGTCGTTCGGGTCGGCCGGGAAGGGGACGGCGGTGGCGGGCGGAGCTGGCGGTGGGGAGATCGAGGCTGGGTCCATGGTTGAGAGAGAGAGAGAGAGAGAAAGGGTAGATTCGAAAATTGGGAATTGGATTGGTTTCACTGCAGAGAAAGATTGAAAGAGAGTGTTAATATAATTGAGTTAGAGAGAGAAACTGGGTTAGGTGGTTTTGTAAAATGTGCTCTCTGTGTGGTGGAAATTGGAACAATCAATGGTGATGAGTTCATCATCACCGTCATTTTTTACCCATAGCCTTCTCATCGATCCATCCACGCCGTTCGTTTCTCCACTTTCCTTTTCCTTACGTGGACTTTATCACACTCTTCTCACTCCTCTCCTTTTGCCGTTTGGGGTTTGCATTCTGCCCCTTCGCTTTTCCCTATTCTGCACTCTTCCCCAAATGCTTCTCTATTAATCTCATTTTCATTTTCCCTTTTTCCCCAAATACAAAATTCATCCTTTTCATAAATATATTAGGATATCATATTAATATTTTTCTACATTTTATCAAAATAATTATTTTTTTTAATGTATTCCTTTTTCACATTTTATAACAAAAAAAAATTATACAATATCAAACAAACTACAATCTAGATTCTATGTATGAAGTTAAGCTTTTCAAGAAATATTTTTCAAATACCTTTTTCTTATAAAACATTGCCATTAATGAAAGTTAGAATTTAATAATTATTTTGAGAAAAAAAATAGCAATCCATATAATTAATTTTTAAACAAAATTATAATGTGAGAGAGGAAAGAGTTCATTAATTGAAAATTGGAAGTTTTGGTGTAGAAAAATGGGAAAAATTATTCAAATTTTAAGGAAAATAAAAATTTCCCGCGCTTTTGAAAAAGAAGAGGGAGTGCATTGATGTAAGTTGCAGCTTCCTTGCTTTGGAGTTTTATTAAATGATGTGAAGTCATTACTGTTCCTATACGCTTCTCTGGACCACAAATACCTATTCTTTTTTATTTTAATTTATTCTTAAATTCTCACCTTTAATATTATTCCACACTCATCAATACAAAAATTATATATTTTCACTTTTTTTTTTAATTTTGCTTACACTTTTTTACTACTTAAGAAAAAACATTCACCTATTATAAATGAGGTGTCATGATTTTAAATAAGATAACAGACATGTACGTGATTTTGTTTTAAAGATGTGAACACTTGGCTAAAAGTTAGAAAAAAAATTCCCAACATAATTTTTCTTTAAAGAAATACAAAATTGGATATCTGCTAACAGTATTTAATAAATAGACCATTAATTATTCATGTTAAGAATTTAATTATTGAAGAGTTGTATTTTCAACTATCAACAGTGTTCTTGGGATGCTAGAAATTTACTTGAAATTTGATCTTCAAAAGTTCATTTTTTAAGTTTGTATAATTTTAAGAGAAAAAGTTCATTCAAAATTCAGTTTTTGGAAAGTTGAATTCAGTTAATCTTTTCTATTTTTTCAAAAATTAATGAAAAAGGATAAAAAAATTTCAAAAAATCTTATTGAAATTCAGCTCTCCAAAGATTTGTTGCTCATTGAAAATTTAACTCCAAATTCTCAAATAAACAATTAATAGATCTATTTTTGTAAATAATGTTAACACATGTTCATTTCATATGTAGAAATTTATTTAGAATGCATTTATCAGAAAAAAAAGATCTACAAATGTAGGTGTTAATTAAAAATATTTATGTATATCTTTTTTGAGAATGAGTTTATTAAAAAAATCTATTAATATATGTGTTAATTAAAAATATTTTAAAAGATATGAGTGAAAATAAAAATAAACTTCTATTGTGATTCAAAATTTCATTCAACATAACAAGGGACAATATTTCAAAACACGTATATTCATTTAAGGAGTGTTTTTTTTATTCAATATATATTATTGTATGCATACAAACTTAGAGATTGAATCTCTAATCACATGACAAAAATTCATTACTTCAATAAACAACAATCAAAATAATGAAATGTATTAAGTAAATTTATTAATTAATAAAGACATTTTTTTGGACAACTTGGGGATTGTTGTATTCCTTAATATTTGACTAACTTATCATTTATTAGTTAAAAATATGGATTTAATCTTTAATTAACATAAACTTCTGGGCTTATGTTGATGATTTTTCCAACATCCTGTCATTGCAAATAATGTTGATTTGTTACACATAAACATTATTCAAGTTTGCTTTGAACATATATATATATTTTATACCTGATTGAGAAAAAAAAAACTTATATGGTAACATTAATTAAGAATTTAAAGTATAATAGAACTGTGATGGTTTCAGACTTGTTATAAGGACAACCATCAGAAAAAATGGACTTTTTTTTTTATTATTTTAACATATTTTTACCTATAATAACTTCTTAAAATCTAAGGAATTATCATTTTATTATTTTATCACATAAATTTAATTTATTTATTATAGTCACACAAATTATATTTTTATTGCTTATACTTGTAGTAATAAAATATTTAAATAAAAATATATTAAAATAAATAGGAAAAATTTGAAAGTGTTTTCTTTTTATTACTGTGAAAATATTAAAGATATTTTTATCATAATAATTCACTATTTTCAAAACTTCTCTTAAGTTGATAAATAAATATCAATTATTTTTAAATTATCTAAAATATTTTACAATTTATTTTGAAGACCACCATCAATAGAAATGTTTGTTATATAAAACCATATAAAGATAAAAGTTATAATAGAAATGTTTGTTATATAAAATCATATAAAGACACAAGTCATGATTAGGATGTCAGAGTTAGTCAAAGTGATTCATTTTGGATTTAGTTAAGAATGAATCAACTCCACATAAATTTTATAAAATCAATTTGACCCCACATGTTAGCCAGATGGATAGGCTGACATATCTTGTCCATCCAACTTGTTTTATGTATTTATTGCAAGACCATTAGACTAGATTAGTTTGTTTCACCTATTTATAACAACACAATCAAGACAAATATTTCACCATACATTAACTACAAATAATAATTATAAAGATATTAACAGTAAGTGAAAATCAAAAGTATCAACCTATATGATTAAGTAAACAAATAAATTAAGCATCCAAACCATTATTTTTAACACTATTGGATAACATTACAATTTAGAAGAAAACAAAGGTTTTGACCTAAGTAATTAAAAGTAATAAAAATTATAATAAAAAAATGATAAAGAGTTGTTGTTGATAGGTTGTTGGTCAACCCATATACAACTCAATTTGATGTGGTTCTTATTATCTTGTTTATTTGTTTTCACCTTTTGAAAAAATGTAAGGCTATTTATGAAAGTTAAACATCTAATGTGGATGGGGGTTTTGTATTTATGTCTGACTTAATCTCAACCTAAAGGCTTCATATTTAAGACAAACATTAATGCATTAGACATAAATGTGAGACGGAAAAAAGTAAGTAAACAATCTAAATTTAAGTTGAAGTATACCCAACTGAAATAATTTGAACATTTTTCTTAAATTGAATTGTTGCATCCATCTCAAATAAATAGGGTCACACAATTGAATCTCCCTTACAAGATAAACTATCAAATGCACCATAATATTAAAAAATGAAGAGTGAAATACATTTCCAATTTACACAAGATTGTAATTAGTTCATTTTCTAACTCATCCAACATTTAGGAGTCAATTATTTTCTTATAAATGACATTGAAGAATAAACACAATTGTGCTATAACACTTCTAATAGATGTCACAAACAGTCATAAGCAAAAAAAGTTGTTGCATTAGCATATAACACTTGTGGGACTTTAAACCAACTAACGTGCATAGACACAATGCTCTTAACATTTTAAGAGTACCCATGTGAACTTTTACACTACATGTAAACATTGACATAAGTTATGTTTTTCTTTTATTATAAAGAGCATGACAAGCTGAAGGCAAGTAAGTGCATTTTTTCAATTGATTATGGATCTAACTCAAAATGTATACCCATTTCAATCAAATCTTATCGTGCCTTAACTCCATGTTCTATCTTTCCTTCTATGTTGAGTAATGTCACATACATTGTTACAAATATTTTTCTCGACATGCATCACATCTTCCAAATGTATTTCTCAGTGTTTTTTTTTATGTTTCCAAACATTTGCTCATACTTATTGACCATTGCAAGGTGTCAATGCAACTTCACCCTCCTGTCGTACATTAAATGTTTTCTTCATTCTACTACAAAGATAACCTAAAGGAAGGAACTTTATATGTCTAGTGTACACGATATTTCCCCATGCTTTAATTGACTATAAATAATGTTTTCTTCACATATAACGAGTACGAGATAACCATTCACACTATAATTGTCCAAGTTACTATATGTTGAAAAATATTTATTATGCAAAAATAACATTGTATGCAAACGAAAAATTATCTTCATATTATACATTAAAGATATCCACTCCTATTTCCCATAATATATTGAAATCATCAATCAAGGAAGTGAGAAACACATCATCAATGTCATCTCGTAGTTGTTATGGGTTATAAAATCATCATATACAACAATATATTTTCTCTTTATGCACAACCAATAAGGGAGGTTGTAAATCACCAACGAAGTTGGGAATGAATTGTGTTCACTGCTTAAGTTTCCATAATGATTCATACCATTTGTAGCAAATCCAAGTCTTAAGTTTCTTAACTTTGCACCAAATTCTAAAAATGATTCATCAATCTTATTCTAGTATGAAGATTCTGTTGGAAGTTAAAGAAGATTGTCACATCTTTTTCCATTTGTATGTCATGTTAAGTTCCTTGCATCTTATTTAATGTCAAACAATAGTTTAAATCTAGGTATTATTGACAAGTACCATATCACCTTAGGAAGGAAACTCTTTGTTTCTTCTTCACCACTACTTACATCATGTTTTGTTTTTTAATCATGATAACCCACATGTTGGACATACAATTTGTTTTTTTTAATGCAACAAACTCATATTTGTACAATATACAATTATTAAGGTATGCATATATTTCTTTGTACTCCAAATTTGTTGGACACAATATATTTTCCATCTCACATTTACAATTAGATAACATGTTATGTTTACGAGCATACCCTTCAACAATTCCAACAATTACGAGAAATTTCTATCATTCCAACCATTTCAATTTTAAAGTTACTGACAATCGTGTCAAGTTATTGTATCTAAGTACAATTGTTGCTCTAAATCAGACTTTAAAGAATCACATACATGAGTTTTTTTCAAATTTTTCTTCACCATTATCAAATATCATGTCCTTCAAATGATCGTTTTACTTTTTTCAAAATTTGTTGTTGTTCATGACATAATAAGAATATCTAATATCTCTCCATGACAAATCCCTATTGTATAATTTTTCACTATATCAAACTAACCCAATTCATATAATAAATGAAAGGATAATAATATGTCTCACTGATAGAGGATCCGTTTTTGACGAGTAAATTATAAAAACTCATTAACTCCATTTTCATACTCTTCACTAATGCGACTTTCATTTTTTTTTTTTTTAACTTCAACATATAACTATATAAGCTATAAGTGTCATCATCACCTTACCCATTAAAGAAAGCATTTTCTATAATTCGACAACACACATAAACAAAATCTATTATTTTAAATTTGATAAAACTTAAAGTAGGATTACATTGATTGCTGAAATACACGGAATGAAAGTGGTCGCAAATCATAATAACATATACACTAATATAATATAAAATAGTTTGAATAAAAATTTAATCAAATTTAAAC
>Ga0123340_1002916_pt1 | contig 15781 bp, 12 predicted proteins | sample SirMexnodulemix_FD_89961 | JGI IMG/M metagenome (GOLD analysis project Ga0123340, IMG submission 89961) | Root nodule microbial communities of legume samples collected from Mexico - Siratro Mexico nodule mix | ecosystem: Host-associated > Plants > Roots > Nodule | place: Mexico: Nepantla... | reverse complement strand
GACTTGAATGATTGGAAATTTTATCAGATTCTAACAAAAATATTTCTTTTAGAATTAATGTTATTTTTTAACGGAATCAAAATTTTTAAAGAAAAGCTTATAATTATAATATAAATATTTTTATTATTAATGACACTTTGAAATTGTTCTAAACAATTTTAACTCTCGTTAATTCTTTTGAGATAAACAAGAAAGGTAAAACAACTCAAATAGGGGAGTTGAAGTTTTTACATGTATTTATCCAGAAAAAGAGAAAAATGATTTATTATACAGCAAAACAATTTAGCCAAGCCTCAATTGTTGTGTAGTTACTTTTGAAAATTTCAGAAAGATAGAGATAGAACAAAATAATGTAGTCGATCCAGAAAAACTTCCTAATTAGGAGCATAACATTTAAGTTTTCTTGGGAGAACAGACAAAATAGTTAATTAATCTCTACAAAGTTGTTTTTTTTTTTTTTTCTTATTGTTCTTCATTCCCTTGAATAAAGACAGAAAAAGGTTAAGCCATGCTAAACATTTCCTAAATAATTAAGCAAAAGAATGTTTTGAAGAACATGTAGCAAGAACTATGAATTTTAATGTTCTTGGACAATAGTTAAATGAAAAGATGAAGTGATAAGAACATACCTTGGCTGACCTTAGAAGCTCTTAATTTTGGTAGCATGGTTGGTTGATCTTCAATTTGAACAAACTCAATGTTGAAATTTATGGAAACAATAAAACTAGTTGTGAACCACTCAGGTCTTTATTAGAAAGAACAATGGATCAATGATGCATGAAGAAAGTATTATTAATAGTATGGTGTTGAAGTTGATAAACATGTTTGCATTGTTTGCTTTTAAAGCCTCTCTACATGGAGATTGTTACAATGATTAAAGTTTAAGCTTTCTTTAAGATATAATCATTTAAGTTTTCTTGCAAGCTTTAATGCTGAAAATATCCCTATTCTCTTCACAGCTTTTTCCTATATTTTAATTTTATTTATACGTTCTGTCCTTATTCTAGTTACATAAATTTTCAAGCTTGCACAACTATCATAAAATATAAACATATAGGCCTCTTGATATTTCTTAATGATGGTTAATATAAAACATCGGAGTTAACTTATACCCTTCCAATGTTTATATATTTCTTGATTTGAAGTCATTCAATAAAACAGTAAATTATTAATAATGTTATGTTAAATGTGACAAAATAATGCAATTTGTGAGTCTAATTTGTAATAATGAGAGTTCAGAATTTTACTTTTTTTACTTGTTTTTTATAATGCTGGTTCATTATCATATATTATATATATTTAGCAGGAATTATTAAATAATTTAAAGTATATCGAATCACTTAACACAACATATAAACTAGTTAATATATTATTTAATCTTAATTTATATAAATTTAAATTTAAGTATATTATATTTGACTTAATTGCAATTAACTTTTTCAGTTATCATAATTTATTAGATATTTAATACACTTTAATTATATGAGATTATGCAGTGACGATAGAAATTCATAATCAATTTACATAATAATACTGACTTAACTTTTTTTTATTTAAAGTAGTCTTATCCAACATTGCTTTCTATTGGTAATAAAAATGAATACCAGTGAATGAAAGATGAATTATGATGTTCATGATTTTAAATAATAGTTTATATATCATATTATCAGCTAATTAAAATCTATTTTATTGTTAGTTTTGAATTCTGACCTACTATAAATATCTAATTTGTTTTAGTGATATAGTTGGAAGGTTTATGTAGTTTTTAATAGCACCATTTAACAAGTGTACACAACTTAATCAAGTACTCTTTATCAATGTTTTGTTAATTGTCTATTATCATGCAATTATGTGTTGGGCATTACAAAGACCAATGATTTGTTCCTTTTGAGTTTGAGTTTCCCCACTTTGGCTATTAAATCATTCAATCATTTCATCATCGTAGTCTTATTTCTGGCATGCAAATGTTTTGTCACGCAATCCCCGGCAATTGAAAGAGACTTCAAACATACTAATAAAATTATAACCCCAAACCAATTGAATGTGTCGATCTGTACTAAGTAAGAGTCTAAATTCTTCGAAAATTTTGAGTTTAAACGTTGTGATGAAACAAAATAAAATATTTAATTAATTCAGTAGATGTATTGATAGAAATTAATGAATAACAAAGTTGGTGAATACTTAATATCATGGTGATCCAAAGAAAATATAGGATAAGTGTTATTCAAGGGTATAAAATGAGAAATATTTGTTAATAGGATTTTTTTATAAATGGTGATCAAGATGTGAATCATAAATTATGAACTTCGAATAATTTTCAATTAATTGAATAAAATTGTTAAGAGAATACATTAGAGGAGATAATCACTTCTTCTTATCTTATATTTTGAATATGCTCGCCACCCTTTTTCTTCATTTGCGTATAAATTATTGTAAACATATTTTTTATAAATAATATTACTCCATCTTTATGATGTTTTTACATATTTTAGTTTTGGCAGGCAAAAGAATTGTAGTAGTATGGATTAAAAACTCACATTTAAAAGAAATATGTATATGAGCAATATTGTAATATATATGACCTATGTCCACTATGTAAGAATGCGGAGGAAACAACCCAACATCTTTTCATTAGTTGTGAGATATCACAAAAAGTGTGGGATAATTATGATAGATGACTAAAAATATCTTTTACTAGACATAATGTAATTGGATTGAGTAAGAAAGTAAATATAGTTTGAAAAGGAATGTGGATGACAATATAGTGTGAGAAATTTGGAAATATAGGAACAAAATCACGTTTAATAATGGGATAGTGTATGATGTTGAAATATTCACATTAGCACAATTGAAAACATGGTCATGGGTTAAGTTTAGAAGGCACGGATTAGTATTTATGCCTAGTTGTATGCTTGGCAGATTTAAATTAAACATAATCTGGAGTGCAAAGGTTGGTGATTGTATACACGTTTTGAGAACTATTTCCTACTATTTGTTATTAATTTTACTCTGGGCATTGTGGTTGGTTTGTTTAGGTGTGGCCGTTGTCATTTGTTGGGGTTCTTTTCATGTGCATAGTGCAACTTGGGGCTATTGATGATCTTGGCTGCAAAGTTACTATTTTGGGATTTTGAAAACTGTTATTTTTCTTTTGTAATAGGGTTGAAATACTCCTAAAGTATTTCCATTAATTTTATTATTCGCTGTTAAAAAAAATATGACCAGTATTGATTAACAAATAGTAAAAGGTTGGATCAATGATAGTCATAAAATAGATAATTTCAGATGAAGCTTCAATGTTCTAATGATAAGTTATTGCTTTGACCATTAAAGGGGAAAGTTGAAACCTTCCACGATGTTTTTTTTTTTATTATTATTATTCAAAATTGAAACTTTGATGCAAGGGTTACGTAAACTTTGTTGTGTAAAATATTTTCTAGATTAAACATCACATATTTCACCATTATTCCTCTTAGAAAATTAAATTTAGAAAATGCTCTAAAAAAACCTACGTTGCAGGAACTTATGTATGTTTAATATTTCATTCATTAACATTTATCCTAGTGAAGCATACTAACATATTTCTAACTTGTTATTATTGAAACTGAGCTCAAACCATTCGAAATGGATTAGGGAAGTTTTAAAAAAAAAATTGAGTTTTGAATGAGTTTAATCCTTTTTAGAATAGTTGTCGAGCTTATTTAATAAAATATCGAGTGAAAGTTCATCTATAAAAGATTTTTCGAAACTCAAGTTAATAAGAATTAAAGAAATATTTTAAAAAGTATTTAATGAGTAAGTAAAAAAGATAGTGTGAGTGTTAAATAAGTTTATATCTATAAACTTTTGAGACTGGTTAATATCCAAATATAAGTTGTTAATATGAATCAAGATATTTGATTTGTTGTAACAAAACCAATTTTTAAGTCAATCTAAGTTGTTTGGATTTGTATGTGGTTTTACCCATCATTCTTATAAGCAGGTAACGTTAACTCCTTAAATTTCAGTATTGGATGGTACACAACCCCCAAGCACAGAACCCAATGTGAAAGGTGATCGAGCTTTAGTTTGAAATCATTTAGCGTGAAGATCATTTTTTTAACAACTATTTATGTTGAGTTTGAAAAGTAATTTCAAGTTGTCTTTCACGACTAGTTTTAGGTCGAACTTTGTGACTATCATAAAGTCGATCTTAATCTAATTTCTTTATTATAACTTATTTTGAAACAATACAAATTCTCATAAGCATTAATGAGAGACTTTCATACTTAATGATGAGTTTCAATTGTTTCCAAACATTATGTCACTTGGACGACTGATGTTTCATTTAGCTTTTCATGTTGTCTTAGCATGTGACGTTTAAGAATTGTTATGTCATGCTTAAGAAAGGTGAACTATTTTTTAAATGCTTTGTCTACCCTTCACTTTATAAATACCAAAACCTTAATTTTACTTACACTTTCTTAATTCGTTGGAGCTTCCAATCAATGCAAGTATTTCATCTGGTTTTTCACTTCATTTTTGTTTAGGTATGCTTCTAATGACTTCTTTTTCTTCTTCTAATTTCTCTAATAAAGGAAACCCTCTAGTAAGTAGGAAGGTTGTTCCCAATAGAGACGAACATTTTTTGAGTCGTACAGACTCATGTTCTGTTGAGGGGGATTTGGTGGAGGAACTATCTTTTCCACCCCTAATACTACTACTATGGCTATTTTCGCCACATCAGAGAGTAATAGAGCTATTATTGTCCCATCGGGAAGACATAAAGCTTCTTCCCAAGAGGTGTCGGAAATATTAGAGTCAAATTTGGTCGAGAGGAAAAGAAACTATAAGTTTCCTCAAATACTGATCCTGAGTACTTACTCGGGAAAGTTATCGCCTGTCCCTCCAAGTTTACCTTGAAAGAATCGATTGCGGACTTTATATCCTCTTTTAGCGTTCTGACTCAATGACTGAGTTCACCTCGACAAAATCTTGTGATGACTCAGACAGAGTTTATGTAAAACCAATACCAAACCATGAGGACTTTACCTTCAAGTATGAGTTTTTTTAAAAAAAAAAAAAACCTTGATGTATTGTTTCCGTTATCCCCTTCCGAAAGTAGAATGTTTACTACCATGAACATGGCTTCTAGCCAACTTTACCCAAATACTTGGGCCTTTCTAAAAGCCTTTCAAATACTCTACCATTACTTTATATAAGTCTGAATGTAAACAAATTTATATATTTTTATTAGCTAAAGCACGATTCTGAGGTCGGTTGGGTTTTGTTGAACGAAGCTTAACATGATCCTCTTTTAACTGTCTACACTTTCTCTTTCAAAAAAATTAAACAAAAAATGAAGTTTTTCAAGTTGAAATGCGCACCCCAAGATCCCAAAAAACGTCTTTCTTTAACTCAAATTTCCTTTGTATTGGCAATAGTTAGATAAATTTAAATCTACAGTCAAGTACCTCCTTATGGTTGACGACAAAATAAACATAGAAATCATAAAAAAATCTTTCTCTCACTATAAGAATAATAGGTCTCCTTAGTGTGTCCCCATCGAGGACCCTATTTCGTTATTTTTGGAAAAGGTTCACTTTCTTACATCTTGTTAAATGTCATGTTATATTGGTTTCTAATTTCCTCCTTTGTTTTTTTTGTTTTTTTTTTTTGGTGCAAATATCATGTGCAAGGATTTTGATTACAAGAAACTTCGTGTTAAGGTTGGAGCTCCTCCATTAGAAAAAGGTATTTCTGATGACTTTCCAAATCCATCCAAAAAGAAGCATGAAACGAGAAAATGAGTTTATACTTCATCAGCTGCTACCTCAAAAATAACTCCACCATCTTCACTAATCGATGCAACAAATCAAACATCCAATCAAGCCGCAAGAGCCAAGACCACTCTTGACATACCTCGTCCTCCCCCACCCTTGAGCATGCGCGACTTGCTTTTTCCAAGTTGATAATTTGAGGAAAAGAAGGCCCTTTGACTTGAGTAGAATATGTATCTACAATGACCCCCAACTTCAAATCCCTTGGGCAAATAAATATGAAGGTTAACCAAGTTAGTGAGCGGAGGCTTCCCTATCCCATATAATGTCGAACTTCCCAAGGCGATTAATTCTATAAGATGTCTTGATTCTGTCTGAATAATGTTTGCCAGATGTATCACAATCATTCACTATTGGAAAACGGTGACTATTGAAAATGCCTAGGTGTTTACCAAAATTCAAGAGATGGAGCGTAAAAATCGTAACTTGTTTAAAGAGAAGGCTAAGTTAGAATTTGCTCTTTCCATTAGATCACTAGAAATTGCTCAAGGCCAAAGCAAAATCAAGGCTATTGAAGCGGAGGTGGGTTACTCAAGAAAAGCCTAGAAGGTTATGAGGAGGCTAAAAACAAACTAAAAGAAGTTGAGGCTCACGTTTCTCTTCTCTAAAGGAAAATAGAGAAAATTCATAAGAGTGAAGCAGATTTGAAAGTTGAAAATGTCGAGCTTGTTGTGGCTGACCTTGAAGGTTATACCAAAGACTTTGAGAAGGCCATGCGTCAAGCAGTTAAAGCGCTAGCTTTCCATCTTGTTTATCCTTCTGAACTTCTCCAAGTTTGCATTGCCCTTTGTCTCATTTGTGGAATACTCATTCCCTGGCATGTGTTTTGTATCACTGGATTGCTATTATTTTTGTTGTTTCTTCTCTTATTCGAGCTTCTTCTCGAATGTCACGTATAAGGTCGACCCTCAAATTGACATTATTGTTCTCGTAAAAAAAATTTCCTTTGCTAATAGCACTACAAGAAATTTGCATGTTACGTACGGATAAATACATACGGATTTTGATCTGTACATAAAGTGGGTTTTATATACGGATTTTGATTCGTACATAAAATCGCGTTACATACGGATTTTTTTCATATGTAATATTGAGCTGGTTTTTTCGTACTTATAATTTGTATGTAATTTTAGCACGGTGTGGGGGAAAAGTTACATACAGATTCATCCATGTGTAATGTTTACCAAATCTGTAGGTAAATCAAAGCATGTTTTATCTACTTATTTACATACGAATTAGAAAAAATAATTTTTTAAACGTTACATTCCTAACTTAAAATTGGATACGAAGAACCCTAATCACCTTTTCTGAGTATAATGTTGCCTTCGTCTTGCCTTTGTCAGTGTGTAACCTTTCCTTTTTTTTTCTATTTTCAAACATCTTCTCATTCTCGATTCCTTTTCTAACCATCTTTTTCCTTCATTTTTGTTTTCTTTCATGTCCTTCATCACTACTTCGTCACTGCTTCACACCCTCGATTCGTATTCGGTTCATCACTACCTTCATCTCCTTCATTCATTTCGTTCATTTGTCTCCTTTCTTATTCTCAATCGCAGTGTACCCTAACCCCAAATCACCTTAACCTCAAATTGGGTGTGTCATAACCTCAAATTGGGTGTGTCGTAACCTCAAACCGAGGCATGCCCTCACCTCTAAACGTGTTCTTAACCTCTAATTGAAGTTTAATTGAAGAAGTGAAAGCTCCAATAGTGAAACTCGTTAACAAAGGTAAGGGCATTGAACCTATTTCTTAATCGTTATAGTGTGTTTATAGTGAACTGAACTCTATTTTTCAAACTCGCAAGTGTGTTTATTGGAGTCATTAACTCATTTTTCAATTCTTCTTTCCTATATGTGTAAAGATTATGTGTTTGGTGATCGTAAGATTGGGGGTAATGCTCAGCCTATAACCAAGAATCGTAGATACACCATACATTATTTTTATGGGATTATGAACCAAAAAACATGTTTTATCTCAAGTTACCCATAAAGGCTCCCTAGTACCAATTAGTAAGCTTATATTTTTTTTTCATTTATCTTTTTTCTGCATTGGAATTGTTGACGAGCCTTGTGCTCTGTATCTTCTTTTGGTTGGTTAATATGTTGCATGTCATGCATAGTTTTTTTATCATATTAAAAGGCTATTGTAGTACACACATTTCTGATTAAAAGGACTTGATGAAAAACCTGGTGTATTAAACTTGTTCCAAACTAAAGCAAAACTTTGATCCGTTTTAAAAAGTGAAGGAAATATATATGGGGTGATGTTGTATTCTTCTATTTGATGATATAACACTACCTAATTTGTCTAATCACATAATAGCATAAAAATGTGGCCTATTTGTAACCTCAACCTTATTGTTCCTAGCATATTAGAAGTTCGAGTATATGTCATATAGAAAAGGTAGCAAGTTCAGAGAGAAACAGTTGAATGAACTTGGATGAGAAATAATTGTTTCTTCATTTTGAATTGCATCTACTACCTATTGGTGTATCTACAAATATAATACCTAAGTGAGTTCACTACCACATTTAAGACCTATCTAACTAAAATAGTTCCATTCCTTCATATATTTTCTTGACTTCTGTGATTACTAAATATATATTATGTGAATAATTTCTGCCATGAATGATTTTAGGTGAACAAACACCAGTAGAAAAAACAAATTTGAAGACAGGATATCACTGCGGTTAAGAGGGAACCATGTTTAAAAACAATGCAGTGGCATTTTTAAAATTATGTGCAACGATACCACCGCGGTTGGTGCGAGAACCACGATGGTAAGGCACACAAATATTTAAAATGAAGTTCTGCAGGGAGATATCACCGTGATTGTTTCCAGAATCACGATGGTAGGCACAACTAATTTTTTAATATTGAGGTTGTAGGAAGATACCACCGCGGTTATATCCAGAACCGCGGTGGTACTTAGAAAATAATTTTGAATGCAAGGAGATACCACCGCAGTTGGAGCCAAAACCGCAGTGGTAGACATAAATAATTTTTAAATAATTCTATTTTAAATTAGATGCTGCAAGGTCCACCCTTTTACTGAAAAAATGGTCCACCCAAAGGTACCCTCCACCCCTCAGCACCCTATCCGCATAAAACAGCAGAAACTCCAACACTGTCGCCGGGATCCACCGGTTCACGGCATGTACAGGGACACCAACCCCCGCAGTGCGACGGCCTCGCTGTTTGGCGCCACCACGTTCATGGTGGTGGTCACCATTGTCACGTTGCGGAGCTTCATGGCAGCGACGAATGAATCGGTGCTTTCGCCGACATCGAGGCCAAGGCGGAGGATGGACTTGGCGGCCTTTGCGATCTGGAAGAGCTTGTTAATGGGGAGATCCAAGTCGGTCTTGTAAGAATTGAACTTGGAAACATCGCGAGAGTGTTGGAAGCCGAGGTTGTGATTTTGCTTGTTGAGGCAATTGAAGCATTTGTAGGTGTAGTGGTCGCAAAGGATCGTGTTGTCAGGGAGGGAGGAGGGGAAGGGGTTTCGAGGGAGGGATGTTGGGGGAATGGGTTTGTGTGGGGTTTAGGAAAAGCAACGGCAGTGGGGGTGACAGCAACGAATAACTGTTGCCATTTTAAAAAAAATGAATGTACCACTGCGGTTATAGTGAAAACCACAGTGGTAGCTTCATTACTTTTTATCACGGTTGGATCTACCGCGGTTCCAGAACTTCTTGTCTACTAGTGAAAAGTTGACTTATTTTGTCTCCATGATATCTATTTCGACATTTAGCTCAAAATAGAAGTCTATTGTAATGAATGGCATGCCTCACTTATTTTCTACTATTCTTGTGTGTTTGTGTATAATTTGGTGTTAGTCCTTGTCTCTAGATGTCATCAAACTTAAATGTTTTAAGTTTATTTTGCTTTAGTTGTTTATCAATCCATATTAACATTTGATTGCTATGTTGTAGACAAGAAGTCACGTGGATTTTATTTGTCGAATGAAGGAGTATTTTCCTATATCAGAATTTATTGAGAGAAACATTAAGGCTCTTGGCACCCAATTTTTGGTGAAATCCATTAGCTTGGAGTCCATAGATGTTCCCTTTGTTTTCGAATATGTGCATACCACTAAGCTTCTCACATAGCAGGAAATTCAGGAAACTTGCACTATTAAAGTCATCACTTTAATAATTTAATCAGCTAGTACAAAATAGAAGGCATGGTAGATATTTTTTACCCTTAGCACAATTTTGCTGTGGAGATAGATTTTTATAATTATAAGTAGAAAAGAATTGCATGGTTTAGGTGATGACAACTAATGGATGTTGACCCCTCACACCAAACAAATCCATCACAGAGCTTGGATTAAATACACAAATGTAGATTGAAGGGTTCACAAACAAATCCTATAGGCTTCTCCTAGATGCACGAGAATCACAACATCTAATATATATGTTAATGATATTTCCTTTGCTCTAGATTGAAGGGTGCAATGGTATCCCCAAATGTTGCCAAGTATCTCTTCTACCCAAAGACCTTTTGATTGACCAAGCTTATTCTTGAGCTCTTTTATTTTAACTTTATTTGTTGCTTCTGCATGGTGTTTGATGTTTGATGTTCTACTGATGAAACTTTGTGTTTGATGTCAAGTTGTTACAAAAACTACTCGAATCACTTATCTAATAATTGTCGACCATTGTTAGTGATGATACAATATAGTAATCAATGTTTATATATAACATTCTTCCAAAATAACTTTTGCACTTGTTGTGTTATAATGGTTGTCAACGACTCAACTTCTATCTATTTAGTGAAGTAATCAATAACCACTAGAAAAGTTTTACTTGTCCTTTTACTAGTGGGAATGAGCCAAGAATGTTCATTCCATGTGTGGTAAATGGCTAAGGAGTGACTATTGAGTAAAGCTCTTATGAAGGGAGTGAGCGAAAAGGACCGAACTTCCAACATTCTTGACATTTTTGAATAAGTCGATGTGCAGTAGTCTCAAAACCCTTGTTTCCATGCATTGGGTTCCCAAGTGCATCTTACATATTACTCTATGCAACTCCACCAAGTCGTATTGGGTCTGATCTTTATTTAAGCATTTAACAACGATGAAGAAAATCTTTGCCAGAAGAGTGCCCCGTTGCACATTGTGTAGAATGAGGTTTGCCGACATACTTTCTTAGCTTCAGTCGAGTCATTGGGGAGGACATCGTTGATTAGATAGTTGATGATCGGGGTCATCCAACTAGCACTTCCCATATTAATTTGTAAAACATCATCATGATCCCAGCTTGGAGTAGTTAACGTTTATTGTATAAGAGTTCGATGTTGTCCCATTTTTTTAGTATTGGCAAGCTTTCAGAGGACATCAATACAATCATTGGTTACTAATGACTATCTTTGGCAAGTATACCAAGTCAAGAAGTAATATAGAGAAATAAGTACAAGTTTCGAATCCACAGGGAATGATATTAATCGAGCATCAGCTAGTGGAATAGCTTAAGCGAAAAGCATTTAAAAATTTAATGTAGAACAGATTGCAAACAGTACTGAGTTGTGTAAAAATGAACAGTAAAACAGAGTATAAATGCAGTAATGGGGAGACTATCTTGGAATTGAACTCATTAACTCAACTATTTGTATTCTTAACCATAAATTATTAATAACGCACGTTTATCCTATGACTCTACACAAATAAGATTCATTCGACCCGATTCCTTGTGATTTGAAATTCATAGGTTCTCTTGCATGATACTATTATTCCCAGCTTTCATGGAGGGTTAACCCGCATTAAGTACAGTTGTTTCATGCAACTATTATAATGTAACCCATCCCTGGTGTTGCATTGTAATGGGTACTCTCAATGATTTCCAAACCTCAAAACTACTTTCCAGTTAATTTCAAGATTTTTAGTTCAAGAAACAGTTGTGCAAATGATTCAAGCATTAAGTACACACAGAGAATACAGTCTGAATAACTCATGCATTATCAAGATGAAAAGCAAGAATACAAAGTGTGAGAAAATTACATTCAATCCCAAAATAGATGAAAGTTAGTTACACATGGCAGCCATGAATACAAGAGAAATTCTTCTGCGAGGCTGTTGGTCACTGTAGTCGCCAGCCAGCTCCCTTCGAATGAAGATTCTTTCCTCTTTTATACCTCTTGCCAATTTTAGGTTATTATGCCAATAAGCCTTTAGTGACTTCTAGCTCAATCTGAAATTAACGCTTAAGCAATTTGTCACTAACAGTACTCTTCTTCTCTTTTGTATTTCTTTCACAACTGCATTGTCTTTCCTTTCCAGCTCATCTTCTTCTCCAATTCATCTAAAATCCTCTTGAAATTCTTTTCCTTCTCCATCTGGGGTAATAATACATTCTCCATTAATTGAAAGGCAAAATATGAATATAAAATGCTTGCTCTCAACATTAAAGACATTAAATCATCCAAAAATTGTAGTTGAAAACACTGAAACATAGCCTTTATCAGTTACTCTCGATACATGAGTGATGTTGAACTTGTGGAAATGAATGACCAAGTTCTTAGCAATAAGATATTATTTTTGTAGCATCAACTCTTTTGATTGATATTCACAAATTATTTATTTTTGTAAACATTTGAGAATCACTTTTGCAATTGAGATGTTTTACACCCAATTCCCATGCAAGCCTTAGTCGAGTGATTAGAACTTCATATTCAGATTGGCTATTAGATGTTTTAAAGTTGAATCGAACTGCTTACTCAAGAGTATTGTCATTAGGGTTTTTGAGGATCACTCCAACTCTGTGTCCTTTCTTATTGGAAGACACATCTATACTAAGAGACCACCATTCATGTCTTTTTCCAACTTGTAAAAGTTGGATGAGAAAACTTGTTAAGAATTGGACCTTCATTGGACATCTACATTCGTGTTAAGTCCAAACTTAGATAATTTCACTAAACATGCAGTCATTTTGTTAGTAAATTTTGGTTTTTGTAACACCTGCTTGATAAGGTGATCGATGTGTACAATATGTTAAAGCTCTAGAAATAGTGTTTGAGTCTTCATTCCAAGAAGATAAGAGATCATATAAGCTTCTCAATGGCCTTGTATCTTTCTTCGACTAGTTGTAGAGTTCGGTTGGTGAAATAAATAGGATGCATTTCTTTCCATCCTCGCATACGAGAATCGAGCTCAACATTGAGTGTGACACTGCCAAGTAAAATATGAGTGTGGAGTGTGGTGGTGGGCTTACCAATATAGGCAAAGGGTAAATATCTCTCTTGATATTTTGAAACATTTCCTCACACTTCTCATCCCACTTGAATTTCTTTGCTCCTTTCAACAGCCTAAAAAATGGTTAAGTCTTTTTGACGAGTTTAGGGAGAAATTTTAAAAGAGCGCAAGCTTACCATTAAGGCGTTGAACTTCTTTTAAGTCACCCAGACTCCTCATGCTTAAGATGGCTCCGTCTCTAAGTTATCAGAAACCCTAGAAATTTTCCTCCACCCACTTCAGAAAGGTTTTTTCAAGGTTTAAGTGCATGTTATTTGCTTTGGCATTGTTGAAGGCTTTTTCCAAATGGACAGGATGATCCTCTACCTTGGTTGATTTGACCACCGTGTCATCACCGTAAACTTCGATGATATTGTCGATGAGGTCTTTAAAAGCCTTATCCATAAGGCATTAATATGTGACACCAACGTCCAATGGGATAACCATATAGCAAAAATTGACTCCTTCTGTCTTGAATGTGGTTTTATCTTTGTCCAGTAGATACATTTTTTATTTGATTAATCCATAATATGAGTTAAGAAAGTTAAGCAACTCGTATCCCACAGTGTTAGCTACAAGTCAATCTATGCTCATTAGAGAATATGTATCTTTGGGACATGTTTTGTTCGAATTAGTGTAGTCAGTTCACATTCTTCATTTTTCATTCAACGTTTTCACCATCACCACATTATCTAGCCACGCGGTATACACAATCTCTATGATGAAATCAACTTTCAACAACTGATTAACTTCTTTATCTACTAAAAGACTTCTTTCCTCTCTGAGCTTTATTTTTCTCTAAGCAATTGGTTTTGCTTGAGGAAGAATTGCAAACTTGTGACACATGAAGTTTGGATTAATATTGGGAATGTCCATCAAACTCCATGCGAAGAGGTCAACGTTGCAAACAATAATTCATTTTACTTGGTTTCTTAATAATCAGTTGATTGTTTTGTCTACCCTTGTGAATTGAGTGGGTAAAAGCCAAGTTGCACTTTCAGCATAGGCTCATCAAAAGTAGATTGACTTTCTTCGAACTTGGATCTAGGATCAAGGTCCACTTCATCATCCGTGGAAGTTGGGAATACTTCTTCGATATTATTGGCGGGCTTGAAGTGCATTTGTATTGACAGGTGGTTCTACATATAAAGAGTCCAGAAAAATCCTTGGACAAAGTCCCACTAAGATAGAATGCACGACCACAATCAGATGTAAATTGAGAATATTAGTGGATGCTTTAGCAAACCAAGTCATATACTGCCACAACCAAGTTAGCTCACATCTCTTGGTTCAACGTGGGAGTCGAAAAACTTTAAATGATATTTGTTTATCACATACTTGCGACTCCTTGGCGAAAACTTGGATCTGGTCTACTGGTTATGCTAAGTTGACAGTTTTGTCGGCAACTCGAGACTAACTTCCAGTCTGAATCTGCTGTGTGCGTGATTCTATAAGTACCCTCTATGGTTGAGTACCCTCATCGATAGACCATATCCCCAATACGATTATCAAAGATCACAGGATGAGACTCCATGACCTATTCTATATGTTGTGGTTGTAAATTTTGCTCATATCGATGTATGGTCCAATCTTGGTGTATTATGGCGAGTTGCTCTTAAAGAGCTTGCATCTCGTCATCATGGGCTTGAATCTCATCACAGTGTTGAGAAGTTTCAGGTCCTTGTCAAACTTATTATGCATGCCATCGATGGTGCTACGAACATTTGCTTCATTCTTCTGAAGAATAGCCTCCATATGAGCTTTTAGAATATCAAGGGAAGATGGGTTCATCTCACGATATGTTGATATTAACCATATAGTCTACCTTCTAGTAAGTACCATAAGAGTTATGGTTTGGGAATAGTTTTACCTAAGCCGCACAGTGGATACTAAATGTTCTTACCGAAACTAAATTGAAACTGTAGTGAATTGGAGAGACTTTAACCAAGTTGAATCTTCCTTAAATGATTATTGAACTTCATTAATAAAATATTGAGTGGATATTCACTTACAGAAAATTCTCTAATATTTTAATTAATAAGAGTTAAAGAAATATTTTAGAAGCAACTAAAGAAATTTGTATAAGTTCTGAAAAATAAAATATAAGATTTTAGGTCCGGGTAACATCCAAAACTTAGGTATAAAATTATGTAGTCTGATGTAACAAAATTAATTTTCAACTTTATTAAAGTTGGTTCGGATTTACAAGTGATTTGACATGTGATTAGCGAACGGACAATGATAACTCTATAAATTTCAGTATTCGGTAGTACATAATTCATTCTTTGTAATAATTTTTTTTTATATATTATATATTATTCATTAAAATTTATCAAAACTATAACATAATAACTAAAAGTATATAAATAAAATTAAACCCACAAAATTTTGGATATTTTTGAATGAAGTGGTTAAAACAAAGCCACGTACAACCACAAGGTGACAAACCACCAAATAACTAAACCTAGAGAACCACGCATAGAAGCAACCCTTAGGTAGCCAACCACATTATGATTCCTTAAAGACTCTTTGAGGGAGCAAAACACAAACACACACAAAACAAATAAATGAATAACATATATGCGTATGCGTGAAGAGTTCGAATTGTGATATATAAAGGGTTATAACATAATGATTCAATTCACGTGCCTAATGTGTTTCATCTACATCCTCGTCTCTTTTGTATTTTTAACGTTTTTTTTTTTTTTTTTTTTTTTTTTTTTTTTTTTT
>Ga0123340_1002910_pt1 | contig 15789 bp, 10 predicted proteins | sample SirMexnodulemix_FD_89961 | JGI IMG/M metagenome (GOLD analysis project Ga0123340, IMG submission 89961) | Root nodule microbial communities of legume samples collected from Mexico - Siratro Mexico nodule mix | ecosystem: Host-associated > Plants > Roots > Nodule | place: Mexico: Nepantla... | reverse complement strand
TATATATATATATTCTATTTTGAGCTCTTTCTCTATATATATATATATATTCTATTTTGAGAGTTATCATTGTATCTTAAATAACCCTTTTGTTTGAAAGTGGAAATATACAATAGTTGGGAAAATAAGGATTGACTTAGTAAATATTTAGGTTCTTTATCTCAATGGGATATAAAGGAGATATACAAAATGAAAGAAAAGTTTAGCTCTAGAGAAAGGTGTTGGAAAAGAATATGAGGATAAGCTAAATTGAGGGGAAAGGGTGAATGGGTTTTGAAAACTTCTTGAAAAGATTTACCCTTTCTTAAACTCTTTTAAAAAACTAGTCTTATTAGAAAATTAAATGTAATTAGTTGTGAAATCAAGATTGACAAAGATTGCACACAAAAGAACAACAAAACAATAACAATATGTAAATGATAAAGAAAGGATGGAAAATATTACACAAGATTTATGCTGGTTTAGATCACAACAGACCATACATCTAATCTTAGCTATTTAACTTCAGAACAACCTAAAACTACTATCTTTATATGTTTATTACATACACCTAATACATACAAAACACATACAAGATAGAAAATACAATCAAATTAACTCCTAAATATAATCAAGAAGGATAACTCTTGGATCACACCAACATGAAACAACAAATAACTCTTGAAATTTTTTTAAGAGAACAACAATTCAATCCTTAAACAATTAAGAGGAAACAAATTGGAATTCACCAAACAACATAGTAATGAAAATATATTACCAAAAAGATATTACCAAAAGCAAAATAGTAGCAATCATGATGGGAGATTCCATGAAGATGCCGAAAACACTGACTATATAATTTTGTTTTTTCACATAAGAGGTGATATTATTATCTAACTTAAAGCTTAAATCAACTATCTTTAATTTTAGAAATTTCCTTAAATATAAAATCTTACAATATATCTATTGGATTTAGTAAAATTTTTTACTTTTATTTAATTTATTGTATCCTAAATTTAGGTTAAAATAGAGGAATATTAAAAGTTAATCTATATTGTCAAATTTTTCTTGACTTATCCATAAGGCATGAATTAATCCTAAGTAATGTGACATATTTGGTAAAATGAAACAATTATTTCAATAATATGGATATTCACAATGAGTTAGTGATTTACATTCTCAAGAAACTTTCATTATGGGGATAAGAGGTTTGAAAAAACGTGACAAAATATTCACATAATCATTGTAAAAAGTCCAAAAAGGATAAATAATGATAATACTTTCGCAAAACTTTTACCGTTTCTCTTATATGAAGGCAAAAAATGTGAAATTTTCTTGTATACTCATTTTCATTCTATTCTTTTGCTTACAATTTCTTTCCCATTTCTATGCCACCACTGTCATCAATTAGTTCCACACCATTATTGGTAGTCCATTTGTTTGTGTCCCATGCACTAGCTCTTGTCAACCCTTGTCACCATTGTTGGTAGTGTCTCTACTCGTGACTCCTTCCTTAGTTCCCATCACAATGCTTGTTGTTGTCGTGCCTAATGTTGTTGCTATTGTTATTATCTTTCAAATCATCAGTCTCCTCACCTTTGTTTCTACTACCTTTGCTTTTGTCGTATATTTTGTTGATTTCATTCTCCAATTATTTTTATTTTTAATTATTATTTATTTTTGTTATCATTTTGAATTAATATTTATTATTTAAGTTAATATATAATAAATGAGATTTAAAGTTAAGTTATATTGTGTTTAATTATAATTTTGAACTTAGTACACTAAAAAAAATTAGATTTTAGAGACAACTAAAATTGATCGCTAAACTCGTGAACGACCAAAATAACGATTGAAAATGAATAGTGACCAACATCCTAATCGCTAAACATTTAGAGACCAATTTTTTTTATAGTCGCAATATAGCCACTAAATATTTGATCCCTAAATCGATGACAAAATGATTGATCCTAATTTTTCTTGGTGACTAATTTAGCCACCAAAATCTTATAAAAACATAGTCGCTAAATCGGTGGCTAATTCGATAGCAAAATGGTGATTAAAATGAAATAAATTTCAGTGGCTAAATTGAAATAATTATTTTGGTGACTAAATCGGTGTCTAAAGTTAAATAAATTTCGGTGACTAAAATAAAAGAAATTTCAGTGACTAAAATGGTGGCTTAAATGAAATAATTACCGTTGGCCAAAATGAAAGAAATTTGGATGAATAAATGAGGTGGCCAAAATTAAAGAAATTTCGGTAGCTAAATTTGAGAAAATTATCACCTACTTTTACATATTATTTTGGTCTGCTTATAAACAATTTTCAGACATGCTTATAAATACTCAAATTTTAATCATGCTAATAAAGAATGAATTTCAATACATAATGTAGAAAATAATAGTGTAAGCATTACATGATGAAAGTACTATAAGAAAATTGAAAAGTGTCGAATGTATTATAGAATTCATCATATAGTTAATCCTCATCTGTCCTATCATCTGTAATTTGGTCTTCTTTATGATGTCCATTGAGAGTAGGATTTGAAGGCTTATCATCAAATTATTCACTTGAATGTACTATAAGATGAGTTTCATATGCTCTTGATCTTTCATCATTTGCTCATGATCTTTCACCATTTGCTCCATCTTTTCTTCAAGTGTCCACTCCTTGACATGCTTTTTTTATGATACTAAACAATGACACAAGAATCTTTCTCCCACCTACAAATAAAAAATGATAAACTAATCATTAAGTCTTATAAACACTATAAATTTGTTGCAAGTGAAAAAGTTGTAGACACGGTAAAGATTTATACTATAACAATAAAATAAATTATTTAATAATTAACTAACTTTACTTTAAAAGTAGTCATATTAGGCTACACTCATATATGGCTCACTCTCTCATCAAGAGATGTGTTTCTTCCCATCTATGCAAACACTTCCAACCCACAATCAATAATATAGCATTTGTTTGTCTCCAACAATTCCTTTGTCAAAGAATCTGTTTCAACAAGTTTTATCTTCCCCTTGTCAACATTGGGAGAATTATAATTTCACAATAACTAGACCAACATAGAATTTTCCATTTCAATATAATAAATAAATTTCATATATGTAATTAGCATTATTTCATAGTCTCAAAATTACATACAACTTTGGCTTGAAAGAATAGTAAATTTATAACAGTCTTAAACTGATAAACACCATAAATTTTCAAAAGGGAAATAAATCAATTGGTAAAAAATAAAAAAAAAAATTAAACATAACCAAACTACATCTAAGTATCGCATGGTAAAAAAGTGAAAGGAATATACTGACTGCAAATATAATGAAAAGACCAGTGGGAAAATTGGCAAAATATATTACCAAAGTTCCACGATGCGACGTAGTCCTCTCGCCTCGCTGCAGTTCCTCAAAGCGGCGGCACTCGCGACACCTCTTCTGTTTGCAACACTCGCGGATGCTCCTCTCGTGTTCACATCATATGCGGAGGTTCCTCTTGCAGTCGCAACACTCGCAGAGGCTCCTCTCATGGTCTCGGGGGCTTCTCTCGCTACCGTATCTATCACAGTGGTGCATTGCTTTTGTTTAGTTGTTCCTCAGGTGGCAGTTGCGGATGCTTATATTTTTGATAGTGAGGAAGGTGGTACAACTTATGCTAGAAATGTTTTAGGATTTTATTGGGTGAGGATGGAATTTGTAACCCAAAAGTCCAATTAATAAAATTAAAACCAAAACCCAATATCTCCCTTGTCTTTATATCCAATGAGTCATGACTACCATCGGGTATGACTGCAATTGGTATAACTTAAAAAATAAAAAATATTTTTATAAAACACTAGTTTTCAATTTTTTTCTAAAAAATATTTTAATTTAAAAATTGATTCTCAAAATTAATATTAAGAAATATATTACATTCTAATTTAGCATTCAATTTTACATTAATTAAATGAATTAAGCATCACTTTTAAAGTTGTAATATAATATATCACTTTTTTTATCTTATTGTTATATTAACTATTTTTTAGTTTTTTATATTAAATCATTGTTAAAAAACAATTCAAAAAATAAAAGTTATTTATAAATTAAATTGAAAAAATATAATAAAATATTAAAAACTAAAGAAAACCATATTAATGTCAATAGATTCCATAATAAAATCAATAAATCTAAAAAAAGTCACACTCATTTTTTTATTCCTTTTAGCTTAGCTGAATTAAATTGTTTCAATTAACAAAGTAAAAGAACCTTCAGTGCTTTTTTTTAATCTTATTATATTAGTTCTTTGAATTATTGTGTTAAGTGAGCCCAGTCACAATTCAATTGTGAGGCTTGGGTTGTTATGCTCTTAAGTAAAAAGAGTTGCACCCTGTCTATTAACTATAACTTTTGACTTAGTGGTAAACGCTCAATCTAACAGGGATCACCACTTAGAAACTTTTGTCTCAGTAACATTTGGATTGCATGTAGTTTAAAAGTAGGAAAGATTGATAATTCATACAATTGTTAGGGTATTTATAATCTTATAAGTCTTTTAAATATTTTTTAAAATTTAATCAACATGAATTAGGGAATGAACATTTCTTTTACTATGCTAAATAATACCATACACTAGTCTATGATGCTTAGGTAGGCATAAGCATATTGACAATTCAGATTTATGGAAAGAAAAAATCATTTATTTCCTAAGAAAATGTATAATTGTATCATACATGAACTTTATAGCCTTTAGCTGGTGTAGACAACTATGAGTCTAAAAGGTTTAACAGAAAAACATGTTAGATTATACCATTCACTAATATTTGAACCTCAAGTAGGCACATGTATTGAGAAGTCTAAATGAAGTAAACAACATTAGGATTTGTGACATTCAATGACATTTTATAGCTTCCATATTATTACTGTTATTAGTGGTATTTTTATTTTAATTAATATTAATAATATCCATAATAATCATTTAGCGACCACACAAAATTAGTGACTATTTCAGTCATTATTAGCAACCATGACAACTTGATCTCTAAATTCGATCGCTAATTTGGTAATAAGTTTTTTACTAGTGTTTTAGCTACCAAAACCAAATTGATCGCTAAAACAAATTCACATTCGCTCACTGTTTTAGTCACTATTTAACTACTATCAAATTATGATCGCTAAATTCGTTGTCTAAATTTTTGTTTTCATTTAGTGACGATTTTCATTTCAGTGACTACTTCGGTCTTTATTTTGCAACCACTGCATTTTTTTCCTAAAATTCGTGGCTAACTTTTTTTTTTTTTTCTTTATTGAGCGACCGAAATCAAATTGGTGGCTCAAACGAATTTGTGTTCGGTGATTATGTTAATCACTATTTAGCGACCAATATATTTTGATTACTGAATGTGGTGACCAAAACATTTCTTTATTAATTAGAGACCAAATTGATTTGCGGTCACTATTTTAGTGATAATTAGCGTCTACATTGTTTGGGTCGCTAGTATCGATCACTAATTTCGACTGTTTGTTTTTGTTGACTAAAATCGGTGGTTAAATATCTTTTTTCTTGTAGTGGTATTTGAATTACGAGTGACTAGTTGGTTGTTGTCATTTGATCGTTGCTACCACAATTAATATTGCGTTTTATGGGCTAAAGTGGAAGTTTGTATGTTGATTAAACTGTCGACTATTTTGAAATGCGTCCCTCATTATAAATCACTTTTAGATGTCTTATGTCTAAGTGGTTAGGTATTGTAGGATTGCTACATAGAAGTCCAAGGTGCAGTTGTATGGTTCATTGTAGGTATGTTTTATCATTATATCTTGTTTTTTCTGTTTCAGACTCTTGTACATGGGTTGGAGCCCCTTTATGCTCCTATTTAATGCTTTTTGTCAATAAAAAAAATACCCCCTCCACTTCAGAATTCAAGTTGTGTATTTCTTATTCTAAAATTTTAATTTTCTTAAAGATTGTTATGTATTGGATGATTTTTTTTATTATACTCGTATTTGAATTATATTTTGACGATATTGTGCTTGCTCTATTAGTAAATTCTTGAATGCATTGGTATTGTATTTGTGGGTGTTTAACCACTAACAAATTAAATTGTTCGATTTTTTTACAAGTTCGTGTTTTAGGCCTTTTATGTTGTCAAAATTTTGGAAAGAATACATAAACATGAAATTATGAATCGCGGAATAATCTTTTAATTTTGTAAACCGGTAAGTATTTACTTAGGTGAAATAAAGATTGTATTTAATATAATTGTTTGTACATTGATTCTTTGAATGTGTAAGTGTATTTTATTTTATATAACATTGAATGCATAAATTGGTTTTATATTGCATTGAATGAACCTTAATTTTTTTTTTAAGATTTAATATAAAAATTATCCTAGACCAACATGAACAACTTATTTTAGTAATTTCTACAACATATTAGGCTATATAATATTATAATAGTTTCTAGACTTCATTTTTTAATTTTACTTTTCATTCATAGATTTTCATATTTTTAAATTCTCAACACTTAAACATTTGCAATACTTTTATATATTATATTTATTTTTATTGAACTATATAGTATTGATTTATGCTTTCACATGACATTGTTAATTTTAGCTAGATGTGTAATAAATAACATATACGTCGATTGCTTAATTGATGCAAGCAACAAAATAAACATTTTTTTTAAATTGGGATACGACGATGATTCTGACTACAATCCTTATCGTATGTTATTTTACAATGATAGTTCTCGTTATCAATGTTCACACGTTGTAATATGTGTTTGATATAAAAACAATTTCAACCATCATAAAGAAACTTTTATTTTCAACAACGGCTCCATGGGAAACCATTGTCCAAATTTATTAAGAAATATAGTTAGAGACGTTTTCGGGGTAGTGTATGGTTAATTATCAACAAGAAAGGAAAGAGTAAAATATTATAAAATATGATAGATGCAATACAATAGGAAGAAAGAAATCATGTAACAACTTCATACATAACTAGTGATGTAGTTAAGGCATTATACAATAATTAATATGTTAAGATTCAACTCTTGGACAAAGTTTTCAAATGTAAACTCTGATAAATGAAGGAGTCTTCTAAGTTGCCCTCCAATAACATAGGTGGTGGATATGAGGGTTTGCCAAACAGTTAGCAACAGACTCAACTATAGGGGATACGTGTATAGGAGGCAAAACTAAATAAGGAAATAACTCAAAATTGTAGCATATAGAAAACGTATATACACAACAACATGTGTTTTTAAAAAACCTGACACCAGTTATGCTATGTGAGTTATGCTATGTGAGTTTAATAGGGTATGGAGGAAGATAGAAGTTTCAAAACTGCAACATAAAGAAAATGTACTCTGTTTGTTAGGTACCTTGGGTAGATGGTAATATAACTGATAGTTTATTGGTTTGATTTTTGGTAGTGAAGATATAGGGTACATTGATATGATCGAATTAGAGTGGAACCTTTATTTCGTTTGCCACTGGATGTCATAAGATGTAATGGACTGGGAACATAAAACACATATAAACTACTTGAGACTGAAAAAACATCTTGAAGAAGGCTTCAGGAGTGGGATTATAACGTGCATAACTTTTGTAAATTTGTTTGCCATCATACCGTGAATATCCAATTTCATTTGGATAATTAAAATTATTAAATAAAATAAAGCGAAGTTGATTTAAGAAAAAAATATATATAAAACAAAAAAACTGAAAAAATATAAAATTATTCTTTTATAATAAAAGTATTTTTGTTTATTTTGACAAAAATTTAAATATTAAATAGCATGTTTCCTTTATCCTAGATATATTTAAAAATAAAAAATAATATTCATAATTTAAAATAAAAATATATATTTTTAATAAAGAGAATTTATTAATAAAAAAATTACGTAATCACTTTTCTTTTAAATCTTTTATATTTCCTATTCTCTCTCAAAAACACTTTCTGTTTTTTCTTTTTTTTTTTTTTTATTTTTTTTTTTTTATTTTTTTTTTTTTTTTTTTTTTTTTTTTTAACTCTGTTGTTGCATATATGTTTTCTTTTTAACTCTGTTGTTGCATATGGGGCACAAGCGCAAACGACCACTTACAACGTGGTTTTGCTTTTTCATTATATAAGACTCAACCGAATGAAGGGGATGGGGAGAATGCATAGAGAATGGGAAGGGCAACCGCGCATGAATGTCGTAGGGGGATATATCTTCCAGGGGTTTAAGGCATTTTCTTTCTTTTGTTATTAACAGATTTCGATCGGTCATTGTGTGGTTGATGCAATTGAGAGCCCGAAGACCGAGACGAATAATGTACGAGAGCTAAAAACCACAAACAAGGATGTTAGTTTCGCCAAAACGCGGATGACTTAATACCACTGGCTCAAAGTTTTAGAAAATCTAAAACCAATAAACAAAAAATAAACCAATAAAAAATTAAAATTATGATATTTTTATTTAAAATTTGTTTTTTAGCTTTTTTATACAAAATTATTTATTAAAATATCATAATTAATTCTATTTAAAAAATCTTTTTCAATAAAGAATAAAATTGATTTTTTTAATCTTTGTTGAGACATTGTTAATCTTAAATAAGATTTTATTAGTTTAAGTTTTGAAAAATTCCTGAAACAACTGATACTGAAATTGTTAATATTATTCTATATATGTATTTGTAAAATAATTTATTCTTTTTATATAATTAAGAATGTCAATTGATTTATCATTTTCCAATAAATACTTTAAGATATATAATTCTGAAAATAAATCTAAGCCATCAAGATCCAATAAATTATCAATGTTTCAAATACTTTTCAAGGTTTAAGCATTTTTCTTTCAAAAGTACACAACCCAATAACTTTAAATTTTTAATACTAAATAAAAAGCCAAAAATATCTTCATATATTTTAAATTGTTCAAATCTATTTTGGAGTGTGGTAATTGTTTTATCTATAATATATAAAAAATAATGAATTCTAAATGACTCTTGAGGTGATTTAATAACTTCATTCTCAATATTTTCATCAAATTGGTTTTTTCTACAACTAGTTATTTTTTCACGAAACTTAGGCTCTACATCCATTTCAGAAGCAATTTCTTTAGCATAAATAAATGCATTTTCAAATCCGTTTTCTCTATATGTTTCAAAAAATTGAAGAAGACCTTTTAATTGTTCAATGACCTTATTAATACACATATATTTTGATTGTAAATTTTTACTAACCGATACAGAAAAGTGTCTTGAGTATTTATCTTTTGGAATATCTATATCAGTTATCCTAATAGGGCCTTTTTCTACTAATAAGTCTTTTAATTTAGTATCAATATCCTTCTATTGACTTGGATCATATATATTTTTAATATTAAAATCATTTTGTCTTGTAATTTCATTCTCGTTATCCTGAGTTTGTGAATTAGAATTACTATCATGAGTTTAAGAATCAAAATTATTATCTTCGTTGACTACTTCATAATTGTCTTCACCTATATTTATATTGTTATGATCTTCATTCAAAGAAGACTCACCTATATTTTCTAATTCATTTTTTTATTTATTTTTATAAATTTATCCATAGCTCCTTTTTGTGATTCAACAAAAAGTTCAACTCTTCTTTTTTTTTGAAGTTTTGAATAACCTGATTCAAATTTTCTAGTTGTCATATTTGTATATTTTTATATAACACTAAAAATTAAATATATATCACACTGAATATAACTTATAAGTATATAAAATAAGTCTAAGTTAAAAAGATAAAACCTGATTGTCAAGACAATAAACTTGATCGTAGAGTCTCAAGTCTACTATTATCTTTTGATTCTGTCCTTTGGTATGTCTTTAAATATAATTTGTAATTTTTAAATTCCCTTCCTTGAATATGCACAAATTATTTTAAGATTAATTAAACAATAATGAAAAAAAAATTGGGATCAATTGATCAATCTCATATTATTTTTACCTAATATTGATGCACTCAAAAGAAGCAAAAGTGAATACAAACTCTTCCTGAATCAATCTACTGCTTCAAGTCTCCAAGTAAAGACACATGCATAAATGCACAATATAGAATGATGAAATATGAAATGAAAGAAATTTTAAATTGAAAACAAGTTGAAATAATATTATGGGATGAACAAAGAGTCAGAGGAAGAAAAGAGGAAGAAAAGAGATAAGTGAAGAAAGAAGGAGAGAAGTGGAAAAGTCAGACAATGATAGGACATATAAAGAGATGATATCAATCCGTTGGAATATAGGGAAGAGATATATTAGAAAGTTTTAATCCGTAAGATTCTTTGACTGTTCAATTTTTTTTAAAAATATTATTAATTTATTATAGAAAGTTTTAAGAATATTATTCATTAAATAGTATTTATAGCACCAACATAAATTTAAAGTCATTAAATAATATTTATAGCATCAACGCAAACTTAAAGTCAATTAAAATATTTAATTTTTTAATTAAAATTTTGTCAGTATAGTTTTAAAATTAAATATTTTTTATTTTATAATAATATATGAGTATTGAATTTTTTTTGAAGCCTTTGAGGCCTTGAGGCTTAAATCGTATTAATTTTTTTTAGGCCTTTGAGGGCTTGAGGCCTAAAGCAGTTGCTTTATTTGCTTGGACCTTGAGCCATCCCTGCTCAATACTATGGCACAATATGTTCCTCCTCAACAGACCTTAAGCATTGCATTGCCACTATGTGGTGAAAACCTCAATAGATAGGGTGATCAAAGTGTTAAACATGAGTGAGAAGATCAGAGTGGAGGACGACAACAACATTGAAGGAATAAAGATGGCTCTTGAGGATTGCAAAGATTTGTTACAATTCGTGATCCACAAACTCGAGGCCTCAGGTGTGTTGGTTGAAGAGAATAAAATACGTTAAGATTGCGCCACTAAACTCAAAAACTGGTTAGGTGTTGTTGTTGCTTGCCAGCAATCATGTCTCAATGCATTCGACACTAACGAGGAGAAGGAAGTAGGAATAGTTGTAGGCTAGTAGCTTGCAAAATGTTGAAAAGCTCAATGGATTGGAACTCGATGTCATGTCGGGGACATAAAAGATTCTACAATCCTAGAACTTGAACTTGGCCCTCTCCATTATTGCAAATAATTTCATGGCAAAATCATTTGCCTTTGAGAATGATAACTTAGGGTAAAAGATATTTGTTTTAAAGTGAGAGCATAATAATTTTTTATTTATTTTTTTGTTCTTATGCTCTATAACTCTATTACTCTATTTTTTATAAAATGTTGAGTACAATATATAATATCAGAATAGATTCTTCAAATTCATCTTTGTATCCGTAACTGTTATATTGTAATTAACATTAAAAATACAAAATTAAGAGTAATAATTATTGACCATCCAGATTCCTGCCTAAACATAAACGCATACTCATGAACAAAACTGATTGTATTTGAGCGAAAAGCAACAAATTTCTCCTTAAACTGAAATCTTCCACAAAATGTTGCTACTGTTACCACTAAGTAAATCTAGCATATTCATGATCAGCTAAGAAACCATGGCTAATGATTTGTATTAGTTTCATCCTTTTTGAGTGATTTTCACTTGAAGTACTCTTCTTTGCAGTCAATAAATGCTTATTATTTGACCAAACCACACATAAGGCTAAAACATTATTAATTCAGTAACCACTCTCCAAATTTCTATGCTTTCCTTGGAAATTAGGTGATTTAAACTGGAGACACTCTTTATCCTTGGAAACATTAAGTGAAAAGTCCTTGTTCTTATTTCCAAAATCTTCTAGTTGGGCTTCTAAAGTTTTGGCATGCCTTAAAATTTCATCAACGTCTTTAATCTTTCCTTTATTTCTTGATGTTGCAAGAGGAATGCTTGAAGACAAATCAGGTGCAAATAAATCCATTGCATGTTAAGACCTACCAATAACTCTCTTAATTGGACCTGCTTTTATGACCATGAGTTCAGATTCATCATCCTTCCATCCTTGATTAGTAGACATGAAATTAAATGTCAAATTATGCATATCCTCTTTTGAGATTATGCATATCCTCTTTTGAAACAACAATATTACTTTCTTCATCAATTTGAGGATTGAAAAGTTCGTCTTTCATCACACAAGTCACAACCTGTGCTTTATTCTTTGCATCTTTTGTCTCTACCATTTGGGCTTCTAATGATTTGAATGTTTTAGGAATTTCTTGTGCATCCTCAATTTTCCCTTCACGCCTACAAGAAAGGATTTTTATCTTTAGGTTAAGTTTGAACATCTTATTCTTCATCATCTTCACATGTGCAAGCTCTCGACCATTTTTGTCCTTCAAGTGCAATATTTAATCTTTCATGAAAATTGAATATCCTTTCTCTAGTAATCGTCCGATACTAAGAATATTATTTTCAAGTCAGGTATATAGTAGACATCTTCCGTAGTACCTATTTTTTCATCCTTTTCTGGGAAAAACATATTTTTCCTCTACCTTTGATTGAAACCTTCTTTGAGTCTCCAATAGACACATGTACATCTTCTATCTCTTGTATATCAAGAAAGAGATGTTTGTGCCCACACATATGATTGCTAGCACCAATGCCCAGATACCACACCATGTCATTGTCCAAAGTAATGCCTTCATTGGCCATCATGAGGATCCCTTCATATTCCTTGACAAAATTTGCATCTTCTTCCACTTTCTTCTTAGCATAGCAATCCTTTGTGTAATGTTCATATTTTCCAAAATTGTAACATTCAACATTTGGACGATTTGAAGGATCACCTCTTCCACCATCGTGACCTCATCCACACCAGTTTTGCTGGTTTGTTTGTCATCTCTCTTCACTGTTGTTTCCAATACCACAATCTCTGCTATGACCATAACCACGACCTCCACGTCATCGGTTGTGTTGCGCATATATCACTTTTTCCTCCCTTATAGTCATATATTTTTGTAAGACTTCCTCCAAGACTTCTAGTTTCTTCTTCTTCTTCTTCTTCTTCTTCAGTTGTTGATGTGCTTTAAGAGAACCCTTGAGATCATTGATGGTCATTTCTTTCAAATTTCTTGACTACTCGATTGCACATACAACATTTTCAAAGTCATTAGTCAATGATCGAAGAATTTTCTCCACAACCCTTGCATCCGTGAGGGTTTCTCCATTGCGTTTGAGTTGATTGGCTACTATTTGCACACAAGTGATGTAACTAGATAGATCCTTTGAGTCCTTCATCTTCATGGACTCAAACTCACCTCGTAAAGTTTGAAGACACATTTGTTTAACCTAATTGACACCCTTGAACACTTTTTCCAAGATGTCCCAAGCTTTCTTCGAAGTTGATGCACCATCAATCTTCTAAAAAAGTGGACTCATTAGCAACTCTATGCAGCCTTTACAAAGTAGCCTTATCTTTTGATTGTGTCTCTTTCAACATTTTGTTTTGGGCCATAGAATATCTTGTGGTATTTTTGGTTCTTCAAAACCTTCTTGCACCACCTCCCAAGCATATTAAGATTCAAGAAGGGCTTTCATTTGAATGCTCCAATTGTCATAATTTGTTGTCTTTGTTAGTCGAGGCAGTAGCAAATTATTGGTCACACTTTTCATGACTCTGAACCAATTTGATAATAGAAGACAAAGGATATTTTAATGTTCTTCTTGAAGAGAGAAAAAGTGAGAGCATAATAGACTTTTGTTCTCATGGATATACCTATGCTCTTATGCTCTATTGCTCTATTTTTGATAAAATGTCGAGTACAATATATAATATAAGAATAGACTCTACAAATTCATCTTTCTATCCATAACTATTGTGCTATAATTAATATTAAAAACACAAAATTAAGGGTAATAATTATTGACCATTTAGATTCCTGCTAAATAAAAACACATACCCTAAACAACACTAATTGTATTTGAGTTTAATGCTAACAGAGAATACCACTACCTTCACTCTTTACTAGTACCGGTAAATAGTGAGGGTTACGAAGATTTTGGAAAAGTTAGAAAGGATACATTTTGCCACTGGTATGCTCTGGTTGTTTCTTTCCCCTTAATTGAAGGAGGTTACATAAATGTAAAAAAAAAAAGAATTACGCAAAATTGAGAAAAGTGATGCTGACGTTTCTGTCCTGGAATTGCAATTTTAATGCATATGGTTATATCAACGTCCTTTCTAACATGCTATATGTAAAATATAAAAGAACAGCAGAAAAAAGAGAAAAAGTCTGCTGGCCCAAGACTGAATACTCAAAGGATGGAAGAATACAATCAAAGAAGAATAACCTCAAAAATAAAGGAGAATGATTTTAGAGAAGAGGAAAGAAATTTTAGAAGACTTTTACTTCTCAAAATGGCTTGATACAAATGACAAATGACTAGCTCTATTTATAGTACTCATAGGAATGTTCTAGACTCCTAATTAATTTGAACATTCCCAACTACCCTATTAATGGTAGACTTCTCAACTACTCTATTAACTTTAGACATCTCTATAATATTGTAGAATTGCCTCAACTACCTTATTAATTATAGACAACTCTATAATATTGTAGAAAAACAAAAAAATCAACTTTATTTTCAACACTCCCCTTAAAGTGATTTTTTGGATATTAACCTGAGTTTCGCACAAAGGAATTCAAAGGAAGTCTTAGAAAGCGACTTTGTGAAAATGTCGGCAATATTTTTCTCACTTCTCACTTCCAACGCATCGATGATGTTGTCAAGAACCTTTTCTCTAATAAAGTGATGCTCGATCTCAATATGCTTGGTTATTGCGTGAAATACTGGATTATTGGTGAGCTTGAGAGCACTTTGATTATCTCCAAAAAGTGCAGTTGGCTTAGTTATAGGAAGATGTAAATTGTTCGCAAGTTTTTGAAGCCAAATGCATTCTTGAGCAACAGCTTTGTACTCTGCCTCTGTAGTTGACAAAGAGAATGAATTTTGTTTCTTGCTACACCAAGAAATACTAGTACCGCCACTAAGAAATACATATCCTGAAGTGGATCTTCGATCATCCAAGTCTCCGCCAAAATCAGCATTGGTGAAACCAACTAGAGAGGAGGTAACTTTCTTATCAAAAAATAGACCCATGTCAAGAGTTGAGTTGACATATTTCAAAATCTTTTTTGCTACTTCTAAGTGAGGTTTCCTTGGTGACTGCATAAATCTGCTAACCAAACCAACTGAAAAAGAAATATCAGGTCTTGTGATAGTTAAATATAAAAGACTGCCGACAAGAGCACGGTAAGGCTGGGGATTGGCCAAAAGTGATCCTTCTTCACGCCTTAACTTCTTGTTTGCCTCCAGCAGAGTTGAACACCTTTTGCTTTGATTCACCCCAAATCGTTCAACTAACTTCTTGGCATAACTTTCTTAAGAAAGAAAAATACCACTTGCCAAGTTTGTCACCTCTAAGCCAAGAAAGTGATGTATCTCCCCCAACTTCTTGATATCAAATCTGATGGCCAACTCATCTTGAGGCTTATCAACTTCCATTTCATCATTGCCTGTTATTATCATATCATCTGCATACAATAACACAACAAGATGCAAGCTTCCTTGTTTTTAACAAACAAGCTAGGGTTTGAATCCGAAGCTTAATAGCCACAAAATTGTAAATACTGAGAAATTTTACCATACCATGCACGCGGAGCTTGCTTGAGCCCGTAAAGAGCCTTTTTAAGTTTACACACATAATTAGGATGGGAATTAGAAACATAACCTGGAGGTTGTTCCATATAGATGTCTTTATCCAGCTCCCCATATAAGAACGCATTCTTCACATCAAGTTGCCATAACTTCCAATCATGGAGTGCTGCTAAGGCCAACACC
>Ga0123340_1002909_pt1 | contig 15792 bp, 7 predicted proteins | sample SirMexnodulemix_FD_89961 | JGI IMG/M metagenome (GOLD analysis project Ga0123340, IMG submission 89961) | Root nodule microbial communities of legume samples collected from Mexico - Siratro Mexico nodule mix | ecosystem: Host-associated > Plants > Roots > Nodule | place: Mexico: Nepantla... | reverse complement strand
ATTTTATTTTAAAAATAAAAGATAATTGTTTATTTATTTTAATTATACAGCAGCAACACACCACAAAAAAAAAATAAGAAGAGGAATAGATAGAGAATATTAATCATTCTAAGATGGTTATTCTCACTATTTTAATTAACTCATTAATTGAAATGGTGCTTCAATTACATATTTATAAATAAAAGATGATTGTGCATTATTATGTATTTATTTTAATTAAGATAGAAAAAGAATGGGTGGAGAATGTTACCCACCTTAAAATAGTACAGTATTATCACTATTTTAATTAACTCATCGTACAACCATTATATATTTGTGAATAAAACATAATTGTGCATTACTGCACATTTATTTTAATTACACTATAGTAACACACCAGAAAAATAAAAAGAAGAATGTGTTGAGTGTACTATGGTCTCTTCTTGCCATTTCATCTAATCTTAAATTAAATAAATTAATTGTATAATAAGTGGTCATTTTTTTTTATAATGATATGATGCCCCTTATTTACCCATACTAAAAAATAAATAAAATATATATATTATTTAGGGAATTTTGCATAAATATTACATCAATTTAAAAAAATTGTCATTATATCGTTTATTATTATTATTGGTTGACCAAGATAATTCAATAAAAAAGATGACCAAACAAGATCGTAGATAATTATAGTTTTTTTAAGTTGATTGTTGGGAAATAGACATAAAAATTCTTTAAAGCTTGGCATTTTACTTTTTTTTCCCTCACTTTTCTCTTTCGGGTTCTCTTGTATAAATAGGTATTTTTTTTCCACTTTGCCCAATAATTATCCATAACTTGGTTTACTGCTCCTTTAAATTTTGAAAGATTAAACTAAAATATTCAACATTATTTTTAAGCTGCATATTAATAACTCGCAGATATTTTTCCTCACAAATTTCTATTTGCATATTGTCATCTCAATATTAAAATGTTTATTAAACAAACACTACACTGATGAAGTTAAAAAATTGATAAGTATAGAAGCAAAAATAAAGAAGTTATAATTTAACTAAATAGCAAATCCATTTTTTTTAACACCGCAAATTTTAACTTATAATAATGAGAATAAAAGACTCAATTTTGAACAATCTAGTCAAACTTAAATTTCAAATGTCCGACTCGGTCCGGTTAGACTTTTTTTCAGTCAAATTAATCCTTACAATTTTAATTGTTTTGATAAAATAAAGATGAACTAACTAGCATGTATACATATCAATAAAAGAAAGTTATTTGATGAAAAAAAGTTAAATGTTAGGATTATTTTTATCACTATAGTTTTTATCTAATACATAATCAAATAGTTAATATGTATATTATATTATATTATATTAAAAATGAATATATTTACAGTACATATCAATTTTTAATATATACCAACAAATTTTTTAGTAATATCTATAAAATTGTGTCATACTACAGTATAAACCTAATCCCTGTACAATAATTTAATCAACAAAAACTATACTAACATAAAGTAATTAAATACCAAACTTTTCATGATGCAATAAAGTTCTTGATGTACATGAACTCTTTGTTATCTTCATCATTTAGCTTGAACTGCAATGCTAGTTAAGAGCATAAATGCATGTGTGAAGTCTATTATTATAATAACTTGTAGGTATATAGCAAGCATATAGTACACATTTCCTTATAGTATTAATTTGTAGGGTAGTATAGGATTGGCATAATAATTAAAGTAGTAGGAGGGGAAGGCAAGGCCTAAGAACTATACAGATTGTATTAATAATATAAAGCTCATCCATTAAGATGGTACTATAATCATGTCTTATAGCTTTGTGAAATACTTTTGTACTTAATTAAAAACTGCATTAATTAATTAATTAGTTGCAGTTAAGATAAGGTGATGGAAGAAGGTAGCTAGAAAGAAATAGACACACAGATACTTGCATTTAGAGAGAGAGATAAGAGGCATATACCCTACATGTGGGAATAGTTTGGGGACAAAGCAAAGAAAGCATAGTGCGTGCAAACCATTCACATGGGAGCATAACATAACATGATCCTTCACTCTTTTTCTTCTCTTTCACAGCTAGCTCCAAACAATTTTGCTTATCTTAATTACTGTGCCTATATCTAGCTTTTAACGAAATGATTAATGAGACACGTTGCACCCCATGCATAACCACTGCACCATTATACAATAATCCCATGCACATGGCCTTTCTTTCTTCTCCTCTTAGATAAAGATATCACAACCCATTTCCTTTCACCAATCACTAACCCCCTCAAGTGGGCTTCTGTCTTACCTTTTGTCCTAGAGAATATCTTTTTAAATTTATCAGAATCAAATCCATCACCTAATTCTGCTATATCTCTTAATTTCTCTACCACTTTTTTCCCTTTTCACCTTCACTTCTCCACTGGCATGCTCAATTGCAAAAGTCTAATTTCAGATCATTTTTCCAGCCACTCCAAAATGCACCTAAATATGGTCAACCATGTTTTTGACCATTGTTGGACTCTTCCATAATATGCTCCATGTCGCCATTTACCCTAACACAAATAGAGCTGCTAATTGCAGTGTCATCATGATGGAAGGGTTAAAATTAGTGTGGTGGAAGAAGAAGCATATATAGAGAATGTTCTAAAGGGAAATAATGACCAAATTTGCAAGAAAGAAACTATATATTATTTTAAGGACATCCACCACCACCCAATTATTAGATTTAATACTTCTGATAGATATAGCTAGTTGTATTTCTTAAACATGAAATCAGAAGTTTGATTCATGATCATGTGAATAGAAAATACTTTACTAAAACAAATAAAACTTATATCTGAATGAATTTGGTTGTGAAATATATTGGTGCAAAGATAAAGAAATATAAGGGCATCCCACTAAAAAGACGGACACAAGGGCATGTGGTGGCTGATTCCCACTACTTATTAAACCAGTGGCGACTTTCCAGTAACACCGTTGAAACCCAACCCCTCTTCCCAGCTGTTCATAGCTGTCCAATCCCTCCCCATCCCCATGTGACCCCACTGCACAAACACATAGATACAGATACCCCAGAGATTTTTTTGGGATTTTTAAACCCCAAAACAAAATATAACTATTCAAAATTATACCTTTTTTTCCAATTTTTTCAAAAAGAGAGAAGAGAAGATATTAAGAAAGTTCATGATTGTGTTGTTTTTTGTTCGTGTGTCTTTCTTACCTCTAACAACATTCCCCTGTGGTTGCTGGGAACATGCATATATATTTATAAAAGGGATGTGTTAGAGCCTCTCATTTGTTTCATTTCTTCTCTCTCTCTCATAAAGATACAATAATGTGCATATTTTTCACATAGGGACATGTCCCAACTGCAACAACAACATTAACATCCGAGGTTAATCTGCAGCAACACTTTCTGATTCGGTGTGTGTGTGTTTCAAATGGCGCAATTACCTCCAAAGATCCCAAACGTGTCACCAAGTTGGCCAGACTTCTCTTCTCAACACCAGAAGATGCCATTGCCACCTCTTAACAACGCCACCACCAACAACTCAGGCCATTATCAGCATCATCAAAACCAAAACCCTTCTTGGGTGGACGAGTTCCTCGACTTCTCCTCCGCCCGGCGCGGCGCTCACAGGCGGTCGGTGAGCGATTCCATCACCTACTTGGACGCACCATTGAGGTGTGGTGAGACCAACAATAACAACAATAATAATAGCAATGAGAATGAGTTTGACAAGTTTGATGATGAACAATTCATGTCCATGTTCACGGATGAAGTAGTGCTCTCTGGGGTCCCCTTGCCACCACCAACTACCTTGTCTTCCTCCAACCCTTCTAGCCCTTCCGACCAGAACTTCTTCCATGATCAGAAAGATAGAAGCCGGAAGGAGACGAAGCTGCAGAAGGATGAAGACGAGCACCGCCACCAATTGAAAAATGAAGCAGATGAGGTTGAAAGCCAATGCATACAGGAAACTATGCAGCCTCCAAATGACACCAACACTTCTTCTTCCAATGAGAGAATCACTGACCCCAAGAGAGTCAAAAGGTACGTCTACTACTGATTAAACATTCATATTTTTTCTTGGTCAAGTTTGAAACTATTCCACAAAATTTCATACTGTGTTTTTCTTAGAGAAATTTAGTGAGTTTGATGTTACTAGAATCATTCTTAGAGTAATTAGTCTTTCGCCAACCAGATAGGAATCAGACTTGTTATCATCTCTCGTATTTTTTTCTCTTTTAGATATACAGCCAATCATATCTACCATTTATTATTTTCTTAAAATGTTCAATGTCCACTTTAATTTTGAGGTGGATAGGTGGAAGGAAGAAGAATATAAAAAACAGAAAATATGATGAAAACTGAAGGAAGTGATAGGAAAAAACATAAAAGAAAAAGTGGATAAATGGTTCTTATACTTGAGAATTGATTCTCATAACTAAGGGGTGTTTTTTTTCTATTGGTTTCTGTAAATTGTTTCATTCTTTTTCGGAAACTGAAAATGAATGATGCTAAATTGCTGAGTTTGAATTTTTGTATTGTTTAAGTTCTGTCTGTAATTGTCGTCTTGCATCAGAATCTTGGCTAATAGACAATCTGCACAAAGATCGCGAGTGAGGAAGCTGCAATACATATCAGAGCTTGAGAGAAGTGCAACTTCATTACAGGTTTGGGACGTAACGTGATGTGACTACAATAATTCCTCGCTTTTATTATGATAAAAAAAAATCTTGCTTTTATAAAAAAGATCTCTCTTTTTTTTTTTCCTTGGTAGCCACAATAAATCATTTTTTCAAGTTAATATTTATATGCCATAATAATAAATAACATTATTTTTCTTCAAGAACTTTATAATACCTTTCCACAATTCATTTTTTTCTTAATTGTTTTGATCATATCGTATATCACTTATTTTATTTCATATTTTTGTATTGATATGAAAAGTATTTTAAATACGTGTGGTTGAAATAACATTCCTGAAGATAAAATATTGACCTTTTCCCAATTCGTTGACAAATGAAGGCTGAAGTTTCAGTGCTATCTCCAAGGGTTGCATTTTTGGATCACCAACGTTTGCTTCTAAATGTGGACAATAGTGCTCTCAAGCAAAGAATAGCTGCCCTTGCTCAAGACAAGATCTTTAAAGATGGTAATTTTATTTAGTTAAAAAAATCATTTTTTTGGCGGGATAATTATTTATTAATTTTGTAAAATGGATAACATTACAGATTAAGATGAGGTTGATGGGTGCATTAATTAGTACTTTATGGTATTTAGAAACCGTGCTATTTGTCTGATCCAATGTGCCCTCCCTTTACTTTTGCCATATAAGTGAAATAAAAATTCCTCATAGTTTGGAAAAGTGGATATGTCCACAGGAGGCCCATTTTGCCAAGTGAACCTAACCTCGTGGCTTTACTTGTCTTCATAGTTGGTTCATGCATGTGCTGTTATTTTCTCTCTCTTTTTTGTGAAAAGTTTCCTAATCACTAAACTGTATTTAATACCTAGAGAGAGAAACAAAGAAAAGTGTAAAAAAAAATGTGGTTTAAAGAGAAAGACAAAGAAAAATGGTATCCAACTGGTACCTCCATTTGTCATCATCACTAGTAAACTGCTGTTCTGGTCCTTGAGAAAATATTTTGTTATCAATTTGGTTCTTGAAAGAGATACATGCATTATATATATATATATACAAATTGGGATATTTTAGTTCTTAAAAGATGGATATAATATCAATTTAATACTTAATTCAGTCTGTCAAAAATAAAAAATAAAACTGACATCAATTTAATATCCAAATCTAATGATTTGTGGTAAAACAATACTTAATGTATTGAGTTTATGGATATCTCGTTTATATTATTCATCTTACTCATCTTCACTTAATGAAGCATCTCATATGTTATGTATAGCTTTGTGTTGGTTAATTTTTGTTTTGTTTTAAAATCACAATGATTAATTTAGTTGGAAGAAACAGACCAATTATGAAAGTGAAAGTGCATAGTTATATTGATTTGAGTGAAAGCTTTTGTGTGCACGCGTATTTAAGTCTGTGTCTGATCATGTGCCATGTCTGCAAGTAGTTAAAATCGTTTAACTAATTAACCTTCCACTGTGACTGAAATTAATCATCCACATGCAGCTCATCAAGAGGCACTGAAGAGGGAGATAGAGAGACTGAGGCAAGTTTATCACCAACAGAGCCTCAAGAAGATGGAAAACGCATCAGGGTCACCACCATTACCATTAACATCTCCATTACCAAATCCTGTATGTGAAGTTCAAACAGAAAAGGAAGTAGAACTTCTCAACGTTTGAAGAAGGTTTATCACAGTGGTGCAGCATGACGAAGTAGATATTAACTATCTAGTTAATAATAACATGACACTGTGATTCTTTACATCAAGAGAAATTGCAGAATTTTGAGAAAGGAAAGGGAAATAAAGGAGTTAAATTTTGGTGTGGTTGTAACGTGTGTTGAGTTAAATGGTTTAAAGTACTTGTGGGGTGGTGAGAATTTTTATTAGCGAGTTGATGAAGGAAATTATAGTGAGTGTGTATTGTGCTTGGTGAGGTGGTAGGCTTCTGCTATGAAACAGCGCAGGCACGTGATGTGTTTACTTTAAAGAGAGGGGACCACTCAAAGGTTGCATGATTAGAATGCAGGGATCCACATGTGCAGCAGTGGCATCAGAAGAGAGGGTGGAAGAAACAGTTGTGTCTGTCTGCTTTAACTTGATAGATAGGAGTGGAGTGGATGAGGTGGTATATGTTCATGATTCTTTCACTTCTTTATTTCTTGTCTATGATTCTTTTCTTTTTTGCCTCATGTTTTTCAATGCATGTTGGAAAACAAACACAAGTGGGATTTGGATGCATGAAATGAAGGTGTATCTGTAAGTGAAGTCTTTGGATGATGGGTTTTATGCTTTGGCTGTACTTTCTACTGTGTAATCATTTTTATTATTTCACATAATTAATTTCAAAATCCAAGAATGTAAATAGTCAGTTGACACAATTTGCCCTGTATATAATAGTGTAGTTTTTCTGTTTTAACTGTTTCACTTTTTTCTGTGTCATGGATTGAATGACATCACACCTGTGCCAGAAAGGTTAGAAGACTGTGAGTGAACTTGCATTGGAGAAAGTGCATGTATGATATATCTCAATCTCACCATGTTTTTTATCCATTTCTTATCACCTCTTTTTCTATATTTGCAAAGCTATACCTTTTTTCTTCCTTTTTTCACTTTGTTTATCAACAAGTTATCAGTGTTATGTATGGACTCTAATGAGAAAATAAAGGAGAAGTCTTTAATAATGGATCATTAACCAATTAGTACACCATTTTTAACTCAAAATTTTAATATATGAGATTTATCAGTATTTTTATTCATATACTGATGTAAAACTCCTATTCATATCAAATCCATCAATAGCTAAATTGTACCATACTTTTTGATAGAGAAAGAATCCAAAGTTTCTCTTGGTGATATATCTTGCCAAAGGATATTGAAAATAAATATTTCCTCTCTGCTCCATAGCAGCAAATAATCCATGCTAAATTCAGATGCTAACAATAACCTTCAACAATAATCAAGTCCATGAGTGGAATTTAAGACAAGAAGGAAAAAGAACCCAACTCAGCAACAAATTAGAAGAAATTATATTTGTAGAACAAGTTTGCATGATGTCACATTAATTGAGGCTATTCTAAGCTAATCCAGCAATTGGAATCTACTTGAAACAAGATATTCTTTCCAGGAATAGGAAGGCAATGTCATACACAGAGGGGGACTTGATGCAGAGTCCAAATGAAAATGTACACAGTGTCTTCCCCAGAAGTAGATTTAATACAAATTAATAAGGAATTGACATGGACTATTTTGTTTTTGGCTTGTATGTTATGACATTTATACTGGCATGAGTGTGACCTTTTGGCTGTCATGAAATTAGAAATGGTCCACTCAGTGAATTTATGTCCATGTGCTAACTTTTAAAATTAAACCAATACCATCATCGTAGTTAGTACGTTTAAAACGTAATAGAATTTTGGTACATTAGGTGGCTGTGAACATGCGTAACTACTGTTCTAGCATTTACTATTCTAGCATCTAGCTTACTGTTCTGCAGAGGATCCTACTGAAGTGCCACAACCACAAGACAAAGCCATATGCATGCCACAAACTCATCAAACAACTACAACTTGAGCCTCTACTTGTAGTATTAATTATTATTGCTTGTCATTATTTTAATACACATCAATATCTCTTATTTCTTTTTACATCTCTCTTTCTATCCTATCATATCTGTATTTTTCTTTTGTAATCTCTCTCACTGGGATTTCAGTGTTTAAATATATTTTTCCAAGACTTGTGTGGTCCTAATGAATTTATAGGTGACATATAATTGAAGTTTATTATTTTTTTTATAAATTGAAATAAAAAAATCATAAGTCAATAAAAGAAAGATTGGGTGATAAATTTCACTCACGAACCTCAAACCATTAGCACAGTTTTTAGAATAGTAGAAGGTTATGGGGTGGTGGCCAACTAAAGGGTGGTCTAGGTTTGTGAGTTTGACGGGTTTCTAGTCAACCTATAAATTTATACATAGTGTGGTTTGTTGCAAGATATATGACACCTACATTAAGAGTGTTGGGTTCTTCAATTTGACATATAAGACAGACTCCCTTAATAAAAAAAAGTTATAGAAGGACCATAACCCAATCCATATAAAAGAAATATTTGGATCCCATGATAGCTAAACTCATATAAGAGAATTCAAAAAATAAAATTTTGATGGATTTTTTATAATATTCAAAAAATAATATTATCTTTTCTTCTAATGTAATACATAATCATCATGCACAAAATAATATTGATAATAATATATAAATACACAAAATATGATAAGCTAGAATTTCAAAACCGAACTTAAATACATGAATTTATTGAAATCATACACATATATTGAAAAAATAAATTCATACATTTTATTCCCATCTCATCCATATACTTGTATGGATATAATTTTAATTCATCCATTAAATATTTATCACCTATTAAGTGTTTATTTTTCAGCCAAAAGATTATATTTCATGTTATAAACAATTAACATTATGCATTCTACTTTTGAAAGACTCATGCATTGAATTGAATTTAGAGATATGTACTTATCATACTACATTTATTAAGTTGTCACCATAACAATACATAATAAAAACTTACGACTCATATAACAAGGTAAATCTCGATGACCTACCAAACATATATTTTTTTCACACTACAATATTAGGTCATAGGAATCTCATTCGACTCTCACTACCTAATATTTTTCTTTGTGTGAGTTCAATACCAATAGAGTCAAGATCATCTCCTTCAAAATCTCAAATTCAATACACAATCTAAACATCTAAACATAGTATTCTATCCTTGAAAATAACTATGTTTACAACACATTGTATTATATCACCACTAGTAGAAAAAATACATATCACCGCGGTTTTATAAGACTTACAATCGCGGCTCCCGAACCGCAATAAATCCAACTGCAATAAAAAGTACCAAAGTTGTTATCACAGTTATATAAACGCGGTGGAAAATGGGACATACCAACGCGGTTGTTTATTAACAACCGCGGTGGTATTGCTTTTCTTTTTTTGAAAGAAAGCATTACTCTCAAAAAGCACTTGTGGCCTAATGGATAAGGCGCCTCACTTTTAATCAAGTGAATGTGGGTTCGAGTAGCACCCACATTGTTTTTTATTGCGGTTCCTTCCTAACCGCGATAATATCCCGCCTTAAAATGTGTTTTTTCTACTAGTGCACAATCATACCATCATAGATCTTCATTCAAATATATACATCCAACTCAATTTAAATATTAATAAACTACAATTCATCATTCATTCCATTATAATAATATTCAAATGCAATATATTAATCAAGTATAAAAATATTAAACATGTTTAAAAATTATAACAAATTTTAGCATTTAGAAATATTTAAAAACATGTTTTTTTTCAAAGTTTATAGAATACTCTCTCTCCCAGCTAACACTTTGATTCCTCAACAAAAGAAACACATGTTACAATTTGCCTCAACCACCATTTTGCTCACCCAGCCAAAGGTATCATCTTGGCCAACAAATTTTAGTCGCCTAACAAGAACTCTGCTCACCTAGCAACTAAATTATTCACAACTACATCGCTAGAAGTTTTCATAACAACAACTTGCCTAGCAAGAATTTACTACCTAACGACTCAAACTCTTGGTTTTTTAATTAATTGAATTTCATCAAGCAAGAGTTGGTTCACCCAGGGACCAAACCACTGATAATTTTTATTTAAGAGCTAGTCTAACGAATTCTACTCTCTCAACAACTAAAACTCCCATATTTTTAATTAATTAAATTTCGCCCAATAAGAATTTTGCTCGCCCAATGACTCTACAGAATATAACATGTGATCCAATTGGTTCAGATTAAGTTTTTTCTTCATTTCTTATTCCTAACATGGAATATTTTGTTCCAAAATAAAAACAATTTGAACAAATTTTACTCAATTAAAAATATTCCAACTTTTAATTGTTAAAATATACAACCTAGCTTATTTAAAATCTATTCGCTCAAAATATACAATATTTATCTCAAACACTTCCAATTGTTTAATACATTAACATACCATATGTAATTAGCTAGATTGTCTACAAGAAACATTTAATCATATTACATCATATCACCAAACATTTATATCAAAATTCAAACAATTTGAATATTCAAACAAATATCACTTCATCTTCACATTGAGATAATCTATTACAAGCTACCATCAAAAAACATAAGTAGCTTCTCTACTTTTAACTTGCTTAAATTAAGTTTAAGTTCTTAATTTCACTACTCTCACAAAAAGGTAAAACGTGTACATAAAACATTCTTATTGACAATTTAATCATACTCTCATGCTCCATTTTTGTCCAAAAAAATAAATAAATGTGTGAGTCTTATCCTTATGTATGCAATCGTTTCTATAATATCAACTCAAGATAAAAGAGTAAAAAAAAAAAAACTTACTGAAAAACTATTTTTATTAAGTATAAGTGTTCTGCTCTTGACTAGGATACTCTTCACTAAAATGACTCTTAATTAGGATGACTAAGGCGAGTTCTAATTTAATAAAATATAAACAAATTTTTCAATATTTTAGAGAAAATTTATTTTTAAAAAGTTACATAAAAAAGTATTTTAGATAGATAATGATTTCATAAAATAAAATTTTAATACTTACATTTTTTTATTTATAAATTTTTCAAATTAAATAATACAATATTTATATTTCATCCCCTTTAAATCACTTCTACTCTTTAAGAATTTACGTACTTTAACTTTAGTTGCTTTTACTTCATTATATTTAGATTTAATTTATTCTTTTGATCATTTACTTTTTCAAGTCATTATATTGTTTGTTATCACTTAGATTTATATAAACTTTTACCCTTAGTTTTCACATTGCTTTAAATTTACGTGCATTATTTACAAATATTGTTGATAAAAAAATTTATTTACCAATATTGCTTTTCAATAAGATATTTTAATTAACCTTTACTATTTTTCTCCATTCTTCTAATTTTAAATGGCGACTTATTTTTCTTTAAGGTCTTAAGTTTTTATCATAAAATTATGAAAAGAAAAGAAAGTGTCAAGTTTTACTTCTACCTTTTTAACCAAACTAATACAATTATGATAGTCATAAATACTGATTCTTGTAGTAATGAATTAAATACTGTAATATATTTTCATTTAAATATATAAAATGAAAGAAAACATAATATAAGTTGAAATTACAATAGTATTTATTTTTTATTAAGATGTTTAATATTTATTTTCATTAAGAACAAAATAATAATGATTTTGAAATTAATATTATTGACTCATGAGAAGTCAATATTCATACCAAAGTGAATATTTTCTACTATTGAAATTGAGGGACAATAAATAGATAGTTATACTTTATTAGAACAAGCCAAGCTCCACTGCATAATGTCCTATAAAAAGTTATGGCATCTCAATCCAAAATCAAAAGAAGAGAACAAGTGTGTGATACTTGTAATTACAGACTTTGATGAACACCACTTATATCATTTTTATACCTTTCAAGTAAGTACTCGAGGGAATATATGAGTCCAGATTCCATATTCTTTATTGACTTTTTTTATATTTTAAAATATATTGATTTTAATATATCAAAATAATGTAATTTGGAAATAGAAAAATAGTAAAATTAATAAAAAAAATCTAAATTTGTACTATTCAAATTAAATTAGGTATAATGGGATAGGTTTGTTTTTGAGCTAATCATGAAGATAAACCTAACCCCAACATCTTTGTTGAAATTTTTCTGACAATATAGACATGAAAATTTACATCCCTTGTTTCTATTAACTTATTTGTTATTGCTGAGAAAAAAAATGGAGATTTACACCAATGAACTAGAGCAAATTCGTATAAAAAAATCATATTTATATTCCTATCAGAAGGGATGGATTACTTTCTTAGAGTGGTTAATCAAAGTTAATTTGAATCTTTGCTAAATGTCTGTTTTATATTCAGCCTTGTCTTAAACAAGATGGTCTTAAAAAGAATATTTGTGAGAAACTTTTTGATCTTTTGACTCAGTCAATTTATCATATAATAATGCATTTATTTTTTCTCACATTGAGCGAGAACCTTAGACACTGTACAGTTTGTATTAGATAAAGAAAATGGTTTCCGACAATTGCTTCCTCCACCCCCTCACTTTCTTTCTACACTCCATCATATTTTTAAAATACCGTAATTATCCTTGGAGGTGTAAAAATGGCTTCCAAAATTGATATTTCGGAATAAATATTTGGAGGTATAAAACTTTAGGAAACCGCCGCCGCCTAATGCAGTTGTAGTCATAGGAAACCGCTCACCCCACTGCCAACCACAATGAAACCACCTTTCATATAAATCTGTCAAGGACACAACTGAAATATTTCAAAATTAATGGAATGTAAGAAGCAATTGATGGGGGTACAGGAAACAATTGCCTTGGTTTTCCATTGATACCATCAGAAAAAGCAAAATAGACCCTATCTTTTTACATGTTCGGAAGTCCACGACTTTGAACAGTGGTGGTTATTCCCAGATATCCAAATCCCGTGTTTCTTTAACTGTAGTAAGAAAATGACACAATTAATTATACGTGCTTAAAATTTGATGGTGAAAAAGTTAGATAAGTCATTTGCTTTTTCTTTATGTAGCTAACGTGCATCTACACCTAAAACATGAGCATATGTTAATATAACATCATCCCAAAATCATCCGGTTATTTTTAGGGCAGTCTAATTCTATATACATGGACGAAAAAGCCTCTTTATTGAAGTAATGTAATTTTATTTTTTTAATTACTATAATATTTAACTAAGTTTTAATTGGATTTTGTCTTTTAATTTTTTTCATTAATAAGTGACAAGAATGTTATCTTGAACTATCATCTTGGTTACTTATTTTTACATATTTAAAAAATTTAAAATTTTATAATTAGTATAGAACAATATTAAAATTAATGTAAAATAATAAGTAATTTTTATTGTATTCGTTGCAAATATATCAGATAACAAGAGTGTGTCATCTACATTAATTATTATGAGAGTATCTATAATACCCTATAAAATATAACTTCTATCTAAGCAATTAAGATAACACAATCATACACATTTTATAGTAATTCATAGTTGGCATCAAAAATACATAATCATACTAAACTGCAATTTTAAAACATGTTTACAAAAATATTATACAAGTTTCTCAAAATAAAACATTATTCCAATCAACATGTCTCAACCTAACTGGTCTTGCAAAGATCCATTTGCAACACCATCTGCTTCCATTTCAAAACACAATCATCACATACAAATATAAAAATACAAGCACAACGTGATAAAGGGTAAGCTAACCAATTTTTTAATTTTAATAAATTCAAAATCATTTAGAACAATGTACAAAGATTAACACAACTCAAACACCTCATGATCATTCATCTCAGTCAATTAAATACAATCATTTCAATTATAAGATAGTGACATACTATAGACTTGACTTTACTTTCAGAAAACTCATGCATTGAGTAGACCCCTAGATCTTGACCAACTTCATCAACATTTTTAACAATATCACATCACAATATAGATCTCTACTCATGCATTCATTCACTTTTCAATCTCAATCTCAATCTCAAAAATGAAAAAAAATCACTAAACCATCAATAAAATTAAATTTAAATTATCAGTTAATCTATTCTATTAAATTCATACATTGCATTACAAAAGAATTAAAAAATCAAAACAGAAAACCCAAAAAAAATCTTTCTTTTAGGGTTTAGATTGAGCAAAATTTTTCTAACTTGAGCGAAAATCTTCCTAGTTTGAGCGAAAATTCTCTCGCTTGAGTGAAATTAATCTAGAGAGCACTCTAGCTCCAAGGCCATTCTCGTCTAGGTAAAATTATTCTCGCCTGGACGAGAATACCTCCTCGCCTGGATGAGAATACCTCCTTGCCTGGGCGAGAATACCTCCTCGCCTGGGCGCAGAATTTCTTGCCTGGGTGAAAACAGTTCAGAGAGCACACTTGCTTCAGGGCCATTCTGCCTAGGTGATTATACCCTCGTCGAGGCGAAACTACTTACTCGCCTGGGCGAAGCACTTCTCACATGGCGAAATTGGACTTGAGAGCATCTCTAAGGTTTCCAAGTGACCTTGTCTGGGCGAAATTGCCTAGTCTGAGCGAGATATGTAGGAAACAGCAACCTGTCAGGTAAAACATGTTGTTTTTACTACCTCAGAGCTACTACACATGCCTCAGATGAACTAATTGAGCAAAAATTAACTTGCATACCATTAATTTTCACATAACCACTTCATACATGCAAGAATCAAATTACAACCAGAATTTAAAATAAAACTTCATGCCAGCAGAGAACCATCACAATTGCATTTCTCAGAGGCCACATCCAAGCTCAGACAGCAGAGTAAAAAACGAAAACTTAAAACTAACTCTAAGAAAAGAGGACAGAAAATGAAACTTACTCTAACAGGTTCTGATCCGATAGACTTGCTTTGTTCTCCACCACGAGTCCAACGATGGGCTCCGCTCGAGAAACTGATGAAAGACGGACGCAGAGGCTTAGAGAGAAGTCAGAGGAAGGGAAAGGCACATATATAGAAAGATAATAGCTCAAGTGAAAATGAGACTTGACTACTAGTTTTTTTCTATAAATACTTATTTGAGTTTAATAATGTAATAATCAAGTGTTGATTTCACTTTTTTCATTTCTTTTCAAATGTCCTTTACTTGTTATAGGTGATGTCATGAGAGTTATCAAGATAATCTTGTTATCCCAATGCTTTTAATGAAAGCAAACTAATCATTTATCATTTTAGATTAACAACAATATCATTATGTATTAACCTCATATTTCTTAATACATTAAGATAAATATATAAGACGATAACGGATCAAAATAACAACCCAAGTCATCGTTTTCACAGAAAAATTATATAACAAATTAAAAAATATAAAATTTTTAAGTATTTAATAAAATAAAAAGTAATAAAGATTTAACTAAAAATACACAAATTTATTAAAACATTTAAAACTTAATTAAGTTACTAAAAGTATTCAAATAGTAAAAAATATGATATTTATACACATCTCTTACAACATTTCCACGTCTAACTCTATCTTACCCTTCTATCAAAAGAAGAAATAATAT
>Ga0123340_1002904_pt1 | contig 15797 bp, 11 predicted proteins | sample SirMexnodulemix_FD_89961 | JGI IMG/M metagenome (GOLD analysis project Ga0123340, IMG submission 89961) | Root nodule microbial communities of legume samples collected from Mexico - Siratro Mexico nodule mix | ecosystem: Host-associated > Plants > Roots > Nodule | place: Mexico: Nepantla... | reverse complement strand
TGAAGGATATATATATATATATATATATATATATATATATATATAATGAAGAATTAGGATAAGGACGTATTTGGAGAGTGTGAGTTATTTATTGTTTGTTTATTAAACGATATTGAAGGGGAAACTAGTTGGGTTGGGTCCGTGGTAGCTTGCTTGTATTTATTGCAAGTGGTATTTGGCAGGGCCATGCAGAAGAGTAAGATTTGTGTTACCTTGAGGGATTTAAAGTAAGAAGGTAGTACTTTTAAGACATAAAATGTTCTTTTGAAGCAAAGGGGACCATAATCCAGCATGCAGCACATTGTTTATTGGTTTTCTTTTATGGGATTTGCGGCATTTGAGTTGTAATTTAGTAAGAAGTAAGATTTAGAGGAACAGCTTGTGTACTGCTTTTTGGGATCTTCTCATCCCCTTCCGTGGAGTGGGGGAGAGAATTCTAGTTTATCACCCTTTGCTGGTCCCCAAAATGCATGTGGTTAGGGGAGTTCTTCTTGTCCTCTTGATTTCAGTTTTCTTTTTAGCTTTTATTAAAGGAACCAAACCATGCCATGCCATGAACCACCATGTGGCCCCATTGCATAATTACCTCTCCATCTCCTCTTCATTCTTTCCTTTTTTTTTTTTTTTTTTTTTTTTTTTTTTTTTTTTTTTCCTTTTTTTTTTTTTTTTTTTTTTCTCTTTCAATTTCATCTGCAAATTTGCACACTCCTACTCCTGGACGTGATTCACACTCATTTATTCCTCTCGTGTTAATCTTGAGAATTGTGTGAATGTAATTAGTACACTACAATTAATGATAGTATTGTATTGCTATTATTATTCACACCACCACTGCCATGTATTTTTTTTTTTTTATAATATCATGATTCGGCATTCTGCCATATAGTATATGATGATAATCGAAGTAGCAGTAAGTAAGGTTTTGGTGAGAAATGTGAATCATGGGAATCGCAGATTACGCCTTGAGCATGCCAATCTCACATAAAACAAGAACATAATGTTTCACGTATTTTTTTATCCCATATTTGTTGTAATTATTAGTAGTATTTGGCATGGCTCTCATAAATAGTCCTAGTAATCCGCGAAGAAATCTGATTGGTTTTGTGTTGGTGGAGGGTTGTGTTGGTTTGTGGTTTGTCTCAGCATTCTTCCGCGTTAACATCTAAGCAGTGTCCCCTGTGGTTAGCTAGATGACAAAATCTACATTCCAAATAAAATTTAGCTCTGCATGGCTTGAAATTTGTTTCTACTTTTACTTTGGAATAGTACTTTATATGTTTCGAAGTTTGCACTTAAATCAATGGTTGTGTTGAGTACCCCAGAAAATAAAAACTCCATTATTCGTGAGTGTTTGTTCTTAATGGTGATACTAGTACCAGGTGGCCCTCAATAATAGAATTCTTTATTATAGTAAATGGACAGCTCATGTTATTTTAGTAAACCTAACCTGCTGTTTCATAACTATTTTGCTTCTCTGCCAAAAATTAGACCATACTTTTAAAATCCCAAGTAAATGCTCAAGATCTATGGGCACTGCTGCTAAGCACAGTATTTTTGCAATTATAACAAAAACTGTACTAAACTAATCGTGAATGTCCCCTAATTAGGCACTAATGCCAATGCACTTGAGCTGGCTAATGTCTGCCCTTGTTTAATTACACCTTGTCGGTCTGTCACGTAATACCAATATCAAATGCAGTAGCATTTTGGTCTTCTTTAACATCATCGCCGGAATTTTGTACACATCTACTGTTCTCAATTCAAATATCACAAAAATACTTCATTTTACATTCACCAAAAATGTTACTTAAGTTCATTTAATATTTTAATTGCATGAACCAAGTCTGTTTTAAAATAATCCTTAATCATATTGCTTAAATTTGATAAAAAAATATTTTTAAAATGATAGGTAGATCTGATGCCTGTAACTCCAAAATAGCGTGAGGAATTTGTATTTTGTTTATGCTGTGATGGGATTGAGATGCCAATCTGGCTACTAAGAAAAATGGAAAATGGATACAATATTTCATTTAAAGTACTCAGAAATAACATGATTTAATTGATTATGTAAATTCGCAATCCATAGAGGAACAGAGCAATAGATAGGCATAAATGTGATTGACAAAGTAGTACAATGAAATGCATGCCACTGATTATTTTGTCTTGAACTTCGGTATTGATCTTTTGAGAAGCAAAAACAAGAATGCAAAGTGGAAGGGCAAGATGGTATATGTGGTGAGAAGTTGATGAAGAGGTGAACAGCACCTCATGTTTGAAATGGGGGTGTATATTGGGGCCAATATGTGAAAGGACCTGTCCCATATAATTTGTCACAATTAACTTTGGTGTTGAGAAAATACATTTTCATGTGATGTACAGATGTTGAGGGTGAGAGTGACCCTAAAATGCACACTCAAAACTTGTAGCCTTCATTCTCTTTCTCTCTTAACCAGAGAGAGAGGCAGCATCACATGGGAATACTAATCATGAAGGAAGCAAATGAGACAATGGTAGAGGATTTGGTGGAGCCACATTAATGCACAACTCATTTGTAGCTTTCCTATCCGTCAACTCTTTCTATAAGGGTCTTTCAAGAAATGTGGAACTCATTCCCTTTTTTTCTTTTCCTCTCTCAACCTTCTTCCACATTTTATTCACACCCCTTCAAAAAATACTCATCCCAAAAATTCTACAACTATTTTTTAATCATATTACAAATCACATATCTCAGTAGAAAAAAAAAAAAACTGTTTTTGATTCTTGAGTGAACATCTTAAAGACTCTTGTTAGCCTTTTCCAAAAGAAGATCTTAAAATGGCCCAACCTAAGGAATGGCAGTTACACAATTCACATTAAACTTTGTTGGTCATACTGGTGACAAGCCCACTTGTGATGTCCTGTGCTCATAAAATGTGCAGGGATATATTTCTTAAACACCATTTTTAATCTTAAAACAGAAAATAAGATATTTTACTTTCCTGAAAATAATTCACATTTTTAAAACATTAATTTTGGGAATATTTTATACCTAGGAACTGTAATAATAATTTTGCCATTCTTATTTTAAAATTAAAAAATATTACAACAAAACTAAACATTTATTAAATATTGGTGAGAATGAGTTGGTGAGATTGATGAGAATGCATGATGATAGATAGTTTGAAATAAAGATCCCTAATAATACGAGGAATTAGATAAGTGGGGGACAGTTTCTCTGGAGCAATTAATTATAAAGTATGAGATGAGATGTGAAGTGAGGAAAGGTGAGGAACAGACACATCCAGATTTGAAGCAAAGGTTGGGTTTGAGTCATTTAACCAAACATTTATGCCAATCTCATCAAAGCATCCTTTTTATCTCCGTCTTCTAGGCCGAACAATGTCGTGTCCGTTATCATTGATAATCGGGTAAAGTTCGTGTCAAACGTTAAATCACTTCGGTAAGTACAATTCAATTTCATTTTTCAATTTTAGTACACCTCAAATCAAATTATGAATCATTCACATAACTTCTCTATATAAATTTTGGGGTTAACGAGGTGTTTTTATTTACTCTCTCCCTCTCTCTTTTCTATAAATAAGAACCGGCTGAACTATTGGGTTCTTCAAATTTAAGATAAACCTAGTATTATTTTCTCAGCTTTTAAGAACTTTATTTTAATCTATCAGATTTTTAAAAAATACAGTTTTAATCTCTAAAGACTATATTTAAGGAAAAAATATTTTTAGTCTTTCAAATTTAATATTTATAGTTAAAATCATATTTTTCAAGTTTCAAGAGTTAAAGTACCTTTTTAATTCAAATAACTAAAAGAATTTAATGAACTAAAAACATATTTAACCTATATAATAAATTTGGAACCTTTTTTATTTTTTTAAATAATTTTCTCGTTGGGAAAAAATGGCAGTGTGAATTTAATTTGGGGGAACATACTACCATATTGAAAATTCATACTTTCATTATTCATCACTTATAATTTTATATCAACGTTAAAACAAGGTTTTAATAACACTTGTTTATTTGACTAATGGAAAAAACTTCTACAAATAAAGTATTATATTTAAATAAAGCAAATGGAAAAGGTGACCGTAGTAAATGGAACATGCGATGTTAGAAAATACAAAAAAAATTATTTTGATAAATAAAGCCGTGAGCTAAAAATATTGGCCAATTATGTTTTTCAAATGTTAACTATTTGTTTAGTTTTCAGGATATAATAGATATAAGAATAAAGAGAAAAATATGATAGAATAAGAATAAGATAAAGATTAATTATATTAAATATAGGATTTATAAAATATATTAAAATATCTTTCAACCTCTTAACTTCAATCTTAAGATAAATTTGTTTAATGTCATCGCTCTTATTTGTTTTATCTAATAATATTATGATGATAAAGTGAGTTAGTCTTTGTTAAAGATAAAATATAATCCTCTACTTGTCAACAAGAGGAGCTAGATTAAAAATACAATAGTTCCAATAATAACAATAATAATAATAACAGAAAATTAGAGGAACAATACACAACAAGATTTTTAGGTGAAAAATCTCCTCAATATGAGAAGTAAAACCACGGGCACAAGTTAGTCGATCAAGTTCCACTAAGATCAAATAAGAGTACAAGAGAGACTCAATATAAGCATATATCAATGCTTACATCCAACCAATATATTGAAGCAACAAACTTCCAAAACAGAGAACAAGTAAAAGAACTCACACTTCCTGCAACACTTCAAAAAATTATCTCTTCCTGAATAAACGTCGAATCAACAATCACAATGGTCAAACTGAAGAACAATGAATTTCGAAGCTTCTGTTAAAACATCTCCTCGATCCAACGGTTGACGAGGCAGAAGTCACGATTTTACAGAAGTAGGTTGCACAACTCTGAACAGGGAGTTTTCTACTCTCTCTCTCTCTCTCTCACTCTTTGGCTGGATATGTTAAGATGACAACTCTATCTTTTCTTCCTTAAACCTTACTTCCTAAATAAGGAGTCAAGTGGGCTCTCGTAACTTTTGGGCCTTTCTCCATATAGGAAGGGAGCTCAACCCAACAAATCTTCCCCTCACGACTATGTGGAGGCAATACCAAACCGACGATCAAACAACATGTTTCAAACTTCGATCTTGGCAAAGATTTGTTCTAACAACATGTTTCAACCTTTTCAAGTTCTAACAACTTATCATTCAAAACATCACGTGTCCAATGATACCCCACAACAATGTGTTTTAGACTTTGAATGAAAAGTTGAGTTTTTACCAAGATGAATAGCACTTTGACTATCACAAAGGAGCACATACTTCTCTTGACTAAAGCCAAGTTCTTGCAAGAATTTCTTCACCCATAGCATCTCCTTGCATGCTTCAGTAATAACAATGAACTCAGTCTCTGTAGTAGATAAAACAACATATTTTTTCAATTTAGATTGCCATGCAATAGCTCCACCTCCAACTGTGATCAAATAGCTTGGAGTAGATCTTCTAGAGTCAATATCTCCTACCATGTCAGAGTCTGTGTAGCCAACTAGAACAGGCTTTTCACTTTCAAAACATAGCTTCAAACTTGAGGTACCACAAAGATATCTCATAATCCACTTCACCGCATTCCAATGTTCTCTTCCCAAATTTGAAAGAAACCGACTAATACTACCAATAGCATGAGCCAAGTCTGGTCTAGTGCACACCATAACATACATCAAATTGCCCACAACGGAAGCATATGGAACTCTATCCATATCTTTCTTCTCTTCTTCAGTTGATGGACTTTGCTTGCAACTCAATTTGAAGTGTGTACCAAGATGAGTGCTAACAGCCTTAGCCTTCTCCATGTGAAACCGTTGCAATACTCCTTTAATGTATTTCTCCTATGACAGTCACAGTTTCTTCTCATTTCTATCACGAATGATTCTTATACCAAGGATCTACTTTATTGGTCCAAGATCCTTCATTGCAAATGACATCCCAAGTTGCTTCTTCAACTTGTCAATCCTAGAGGCATTCTAACCCACAATAAGCATATCATCAACATATAACAACAGGATAATAAAATCATTACTGACAAACTATTTGACAAAGACACAATGATTTGAAGTTGTCTTCATGTATCCTTGCTCTCCCATAACAGACTCAAGCTTCTTATACCATTGTTGTGGAGCTTGTTTCAAGTTGTACAAGCTCTTCTTCAGTCTGCGCACATAATCTTCTTTTCCTTTCACCTGAAAACCTTCAGGTTGTTCCATGTAGATTTCCTCCTTAAGATCACCTTGGAGGAAAACAATTTTTACATCCATCTGTTCTATCTCTAAATCAAGACTAGCAGCCAAGCTCAAGATGGTCCTTATTGATGACATCTTTACAACTGGAGAAAAAATCTCATCATAATCAATTCCCTTCTTTTGCATGAAGCCTTTAACTACCAATCTAGCCTAATACCTCAGAGAAGAAGAATTTCCCTCATGCTTTAACCTGTATATCCACCTATTTTGTAAAGCGCTCTCGCCTTTAGGTAATTTCACAAGATCAAATGTTTGATTATCATGCAAAGATTGCATCTCATCTTGCATAGCATCAACCCATTTTTCTTTCTATTGACTATCCATAGCTTCCTCATAACATTCAGGTTCACCCTCATCAGTTAGGGTCACATATTCATCAGATGGATACCTTGTTGAAGGTCGTCTCTCCCTAGTAAACCTCTTAAGTGAAACTGAGGAACCTGCAAGTATTTCATGTGGATCATTACCAGCATCATCAACAGGAGCATCTGGATGATCTTCTACATGTTGATTATCTTGTTGAACTGGATCTACATTAACCAAGTCACCACTTTGTTTGGACTAATTCTTTTTCCATCTTCTCAATGTCCTCAATAGTCTAGTCTTCTATAAATACTACATCACGACTTCTCACAAGCTTCTTATTAATTGGATCATAAAGTCTGTAGCCATGTTCATCTTGACCATACCCAATCAAGATGCATTGCTTGGTCTTCATGCCCAACTTGGACCTTTCACCCTTTGGAACATGAACAAATGCTTTACACCCAAAAACATGTAAATGATCATAAGATACATTCTTGCCAAACCAAACATTATCTAGAACATTACCATCCAAAGTAACTGTAGGACTGAGATTGATCACATGAATTGCTGTGATAAAGGCTTCTCCCCAGAAACGCTTAGGTAGCTTAGCTTCATTAAGCATGCACCTAACTCTCCCAATGATTTTCCTGTTCATCCTTTCTAATACCACTTGTTGGGTGAATTGAGAGGGGAAACACCAGGGAGATCTCAAACAATGAGAACTGAGTCAAAACCCACATAAGGGAATGACACCACCTTCAATCCAAAACCTTCAGGTGTTGGGTTTGTGGGTCTTCTTTCTTATATGTTGCTCAACAATCTCATTTTTACTTAGTGTGAGACTTAGACTCACACTTGGATACCTAACAATCTCGCCCTCAAGTGAGAGTCCTTCGTTCACACTTATACGGGACACCCTTATCTGAAACCTTTGTCAAGAAGACTTTCGATACAGGGATCAAACTATACTCGTCCAAGTCGCAAACCATCAGCTCTGATATCACTTGTTGGATAATTCGAGGGGGCAAAACCGGGGAGATCTCACAAGAATGAGAACAGAAGCCATCCACATAAGGGAATAACACCACCTTCAACCCAAAACCTTAAGACATTGGGTTTGTAGGTTTTCTTTCTTATATGTTGCTCAACAATCTCATTTCTACTCAATGTGGAGACTTAAATACCTAACAGTCTTAAAGAATTACTATATTGAAAAGTAAGTTACTTAAAAAAATAAGTATTTTAACATTATGTAAGTTCTTCTACACACTCTTCACATTCAGATTTGTCTATATTGTATATTAGTTTATATATTTATGAGTAGTTCAATAATAGATAATATTATAAATCTTTAAAACTTCATCATTAGAATGAACTCTGATATTAGAAGTGAGTTTAAATCTACCTTATTATCACAAAACTAGTTTTCAAGTAAGAATTGTTTTTTCTTATATACTGTAATTTCACATTTATTTTACTTGGAATCTCTAACATAATATCATAGTTTGGTGGGTCATATTGGTATTTTCAACCCTCTCCCTCTGGCTCTCTTAACTTTTTATATTATTTAAATGATACAAATATGTAATGTAAAAGAACTTAAATTATTAAAACATACCAATTAAGTTTTAATTATTAATTTTAATTAGATAATTTGTCATGTATATGCAATAACAATTTTAATATATTTATTCAAAGATATTAATTAATTAAAAACTAAAATATATCATTTATATTATCATATATGTTATATATACGTATATATTAAACTAAAATACGATTGAAAAAATAAAATAAAATAAAAATACTAAGATTTTTAGCCCACCTAACCACCTGAGTTAGCCTGTCCCCGTTCTATTTTCAGCGAACCAGGCCGAAACTAGTTCTAACTAATATATTTCGAAATCACTGTGGCTGACTTTAGTGTGATGCCAATAATTTTAACGTGAAAATATTTTTTTAAACATTTTATCAATGCAACTATAGTTCGATCCAAACTATAGCAGATTTTAGATCATAATGTGACAGTGCACTTAGAGTTATTGAATAACTTGATTTGTAACCGATGCTTCAGGACTTTATGGACACATTTATGAAGATTCTATGACCACATTTATGGGAACTTGATGGTCACATTATGGGTAGTCCATGACCATATTATGGGATCAACATAATTTTTCTCATGCAACCATTTTCTTTTTTATCAAAAGAAAAAATAATCTATATGTAATTAATTATTTTGCACATTTAGTCAATCGGTTACTTTTGATATTCAAAAAAAATTTTGGGGTTTAATTAAACATTTAAACACCAAAATAATTTTAACATGTGACTGTAATATTAAAGCAATGAATGAAATGTCTGAAACGTGGTTTATTTTTGTACTGCCCCTTTTAAAACTATTAGTATATATTTAAAGAAAACAATAGTGTTGAAGCATGAGGAAAGAGGAATAGGTCAAGTAACTATGCAAATGGAAGAATAAATATCAAGAACTTCAAATAAAAAAAAATCTCTTTTTAAATATGAAATTATTTATTTTATTACACTTAGAAATAAAAGGACAATTTTGTTTTCTTATGGAACATATTTATTTGGGGTCCATGAGACAGTTTCATTTAAAACCTAATCAATGCCAGGTCCAAAACTTTGGATCAGAAGGTCCACCAGAGGTCCACGGCAATTTGGCTTGGCTGAAACCCAGTATTGCTTTTTCATTGGAAATTGGTCCAATGAAAAAGTTGTTGGAACAAGGTTAGGATTGGCTCACTTCCCTTCAGAGAAACTTCAGAGGAAGATCACCAAAACAGTAATTATTTAAAAAAATAAACATACAACAGATTATAGAACAAGGTTTGGATGATGCGACGAGTTTGTTTAACCTTAAAAATAAAAGTTTTTAAGAAAAGTAGTTCACCTATAAATGGCTTTTAGTAATGTTGGGTTACAATTATTAAAAATGTTTTTTTAATTAAAAGTGATATAACGTTTAATTGTAATATATCATCAGTCTAAAGATCTTATTTTTAAAAACGTTGGACATTGCAAAATACAAATTGTCGAAGTATTGGGGGGGCGGGGGGTCGCCGTTTCCATTTCTCCTTAGACGACGCGTAGGAAAAGCCTGTCTTGTTCTCTCAGGATTTGGGTGTCATTTCTTTCCTCATAAACAGACCCCCACCATATGTTGTCCCATTTTCTTTTAAAATAAAAAAGAAGAAAAAAATGTTTGAAAGTACAGGTGGCAGTGTGAAAAACACTCTATATTATCATTGATTCACAAACATATTGTATGTTAAATTTACAAAATTTATAACAATTTGTTAAAAACTATAGTAAGAATTACTTTCAACTAGTTGACCGAGTAAACTTTTACATTAGCACGTTACTATTATATTCAAATAACTTAGATTGTTTGATTTATTTTTTTTAAAAAAACGGAAATAGATATTTTAGTTCTAAAAATAGAAAACCTAATTTTATCAAACCATTTTTCTCTCTTGAAAACAGAAAATGGTTTTTAAATAGGAAACAATATGATTCAAATTTTTATAATCTTTCATACATGATATAATAATGCCGGAACAGGTTACAACATATTTAGAGTTACGAAAACCGGCAGTTTGCAGTGTGTTTGCATACAAAGAATCTCCAACCGAAAAGGTATTTCAGAATTTGCCCCCCAATACCATTGTGTTTGCATAAGGTAGCCAACAGACACATACACCAACCAACACAAGAAAAACAACCCATTTACACAACCTTTCACATATTGCACCAGATAATCAAGACATTTTGACAAAATAATGCCAGTGAAATCAAACAGACTAGTCAGAGGTTTTTGAGGTAGTAAATGTCAAATTAAACATGCACTAACAATGGAAGGAAAAAAATATATATAAAAAAATTCATAAGTTAAGCAAGCTATTCAGCTTTTCAAAACCCAGGCTTTGACAAGCAAGGAACATGCTTCAAGGGCACCGGATTCCACTTTGATTAAACATCAGATTGAAGCCAAAAGTTTCACAAAGAACACGCAGATATCGTTGCCCAACTGAAAGATATTAGGCCAACCAAAATGAAATCCAAGATCTTGTTGGAAAATCTGGAATATAGAGCTCTAAAGATAGTGATGTAGAGGACACCGATAAGAGTTGAAATAAGGATAAATTAGATTCTCAATAGAAAACAAGTCTAACATGCCGATGAAGTGCATAAAATCTATTTATTTACTATGTTTGGATCATAGATTGGAATTGAGGAATGTATGCATAAAATGAATAATCCGTTGATAGCCATACCTCATGTCCTGCCGGCTTTATTGTGGTCAGGTTCTTCCAAGAGCCATTTGGACCTTGTGCTAATTGATCATTGCTGAGCATTGATGCACTAGCCACAAAGCAATGACAACTTTCTTGTGTAAGCTTACAACCATGAAAGGAAAAACATGTTCACCTAACTTGTAATGTAGAAGATGCACAAGTACTAGAACAGCATTGTTCAAAGCAGTCATGTCAGGTATTAGATGAACTGAAAGGATAATCCAATCGATTGATAAATAACACAAATTACAGACTAGCATAAGGTGTTGCTAATAGTTTGGAAGAAAGTGAATAATTTCCATAGGTATCCACATCAGAAACTAAAAAGCCTTTTCAGCAATGTCTACTGCATTGGATCCTGAGGTTTTCTGTCAAAATTTTCTTTATCTAAAAAAATGGTGCTTCTTTAAACATTTTAGACATCTTAATTATGTTACTATTAATTAATATATGTGATTATCAGTTGTTTAGTTATAACAAAACAAAATGCCCTTCTTCTACCTTTTAGTTATAATTAAATTAACACTACAAAGCTTGGCATTCAACATTTTAACCATTAACTAGGAATTGACATGTAAACATCCTCTGCATGTTATGCACGCGAAGAAAATGACAGTGATAATTTCATTAGTAACACATTGATAGTGAATCATGCATCAGCATGCAAAACATATCACAATTGAATAAGCTAAGGTGAAAGTTTTTAATTGTACATTAACATATCAGGTCACCCCATTGTAGACACAAGACTCTGAGCATGCATCCTCCGCAAAACAGATATACGAGGCTCACAGCCTGAAATGGAAGAATGCGAGAACTCCACAAGCCAATGGAAGTGTTGGCTTATCAAGAGCCATACTAGAAAAGCCATCCCTTCTCTAGGGCAAGAGAAAATCTGTAGACATCTGGAAGCAACACCTACATGCCTCCTCAGCCCTGGAAAATGCAGGGGAAGCATTACTAGTATCTGCAAATGACTTTGTTCGTACTTCCAAATTATGGAGAACAGAGACAAGTATTACACATTGTATGTCCCCTACATGACATTGCTTGTATCGCTGTACGTAACAAATTTAGAAAGGAAAGAAAAGTTTCTCAGTTCGTTCTAAGCAATGACATGAATGCAAAACAATCTTCTAAAATCAGCATAAAACATAAAAAATTATGCAAAACACAAGTCCTATAAAGCATGTCATTCATTGAACCTCAATATATACCAGGCTACCAGCATTTTAGTATACCACTTAATTTTAAATCTCAGTAGTCAGATTCTGTCTTCCAAGAGTGCAAAATCAGAATGTAACAATCCAGGAAGATCCTGGTTTAGTGTCTCTACCAGAAGAAGTCCAAAGGAAATTAAGAGGATATATCATAGAAGAACACATTGACAAGAGTTCAGAAATTATTACTTATTCACGAAGTTTAGCATATACATCCACATGAAACTATACCACTAAGTCATAAAACATAAATGAAGGACTGAAATATTTCATATTTCTTCTTACAGTTGAATGAGGCTGAGATCAAACTGTCATGAAACTCTATCCTAGGGAAAAAAGTATTAAATTGAAGATGAAAAAATTTCCTGTCATCTGAAAGGAATGCTATTTTCAGATGAAATCAAATTTCTTAGCTCCGTTAAATGTTCATCGTTTGATATGTGGAGCGAAAGACGTAGATTTGTCATTAATGCTTCCTGTTCCCAACTTAATGGTCCTGATGCATGCAATGCCTCAATTGTACAACGATAGGCATGCAACTCTAACCTATGAATTTCTGCTGCCAATTCCTCTTGTGTAGGAGGAGAACAATTTCCTTCCTCATAACCCCTCTGGCAGACAGACTCAGCATCACTAAATGGACCGTCTACATCTTCAAAAGGACCTGCAGATACAGGAAATTGCAATTTATAGGAATTCCTGCTAGTGATACTACAACTACCAACAGAGCACGTAACACTATCAGCATGATTTGATTCTAAGTTTTCTCCAAATGAACAACCCACAGCGCCAGTTTGCTTCCTCCTTCCTATGTCCACCATATTAGGAATCCCAGTTTTTCTGTTGTTTATAGAAGCAGGTAAACATTCTTCAGCGAGCACATCTCTTGGAAAACTGACACCCTGTGCCTGTTTGAATGGTGTGGGTGAATTTCTAACTCTTATTCTGTGACATCCACCTTCATTTTCAAGCACTCTAAACTTTGGGGGAGGTTTAGCATATGCCTCAACTTGTGAATGACTTCCTCTTTTCAATGTTTTAAAACAGACAAGTCGGGACTCCAGAATACTCAGTTTTTTCTTTTCATGATGGTAGTAAGTGGAACCTGACAGTTTTGTCTTTGTAGCCATATTCTGAAGTTGGCTGGAACGTTTTCGATCACAGCTGGCAGAACCCTGAAGATGGGAGAAGGATAAATAATTGTTCATCCATAAAACAGCAAGGAGGGACCAGAAGAAAAATAGTACAAAGAAAAACTTGTGAAAGCTATGTGAAACAAAAAGAAAACAGGAAAACGTGAAAACAAGACACAGGCAATATTGAAAGTATAACAAGAAAAACAATCTAAGAAAATTCCCTTTTTTTTAATTTTGATTAGTTAGTTTTAGCACAGAAGACATGCTGAATAAATGAAATTTGAAAAATTCAATCAAAAGTTAAAACCAACACAACATATGATATGATACTGTATTCACATCAGTACAGCCAACAGCACTAGGAAATTACTAAGCGGGGAAAAAGATATTCAAAAGGAAATATGAAGGTACCTTTCCTACTATAATCCACTTGTCATCTTGCCAAGATTGTCTCACCCGAATGTCAAATTTGCTCACATGAAATTCCAAGGAAGATCCAAGTAGCCTGACCAAAATGTAGTTTTTCCCCAAAACTTTCAAAACTGTAGCCATCTTCCAGGAGAAGTTCTGGAAGACCTCTACAACATCACCTGGACTCCAATTCTCCATGAATTCAGGTAAGGGTGGACATGGCCTTATGTCCTTCCTGGATACCCGCTCCACAATTGCCTCACCAGCATCATCTTGATACCCTTCATATTTCACAGTATAGTGATGGCCATTACCACAAATGATCTCTGCAGATAGCCAAGAGCCACAAGGCACCTCAACTTTGCTCAACACTTCCACCTTATTCCCTTTCTTGAATCTCATAATTGCTGACATACAGCTATAAAATTTCAACCTGGACACCTGCTGTTCAATAACAAAAATCAAAGTAAGAAACAGAACAAAATTAAAAAATAACACACTTGTGAGCTGCTCAGAACAGAAAAAAAAAAAAAGGAAAATGATTAAAACAACCCATCGTCAACATGTAGAAACCACGGAATCGATGGTGATAGCAATCAATAAATAAAAATAAAACATACAAACAAAAGAGAAGCCAAATAACAGGTTTCAAAAAAAGAAAAAAAAAAAAACCGAAACTCTTACATTTAATTAATTTAGATCTTGACTTTTAAAACCGGAAAAACAACTAATCATAAAGTATAAAATTTTGATCAGAAACAAAAACAGAGTCCAAAGAAAGCTAAATACAGAACTCGTTGCAAGTTTATGTTCAAAACAGACAACGATACATAACAGTAAAATTTAAAATAAAAACGCAGAGACAGAAAAACAGGGAGAGAAACAGACCAATCAGTGACGACAAAGTCGAATTGATCAGAAGTAGAACAAATGCCATTAAACCGATTTCACCTCATTTGAATGCTAAAGCCGATCGACTGTGCTTTACGCCAGTGATTTGCTGAGTTTCAATGTTCTTTCTTTTTGTTATTCTGGCTCTCTTTTTTTTTCTCTCTAAATTTTATTTATTTTGTGAAATATTATAAGGCAAAAAATAAAACTATAAACTAAATAATACTAAATCAGGTAACAACAAAACCTGAGCGGAGAATTGTGATTCTATTTCCTTTTCTCAGCAACAAAAACAAGAAGAAGAAGAAGAACAAATCGTGCAGAAAATTGAAATTGAAAGCTCATTGATAAATTCATAAACAAAAATTATAATCCAATAATTATGCAGAGAAAGTGAATTAGTAGATGGAAGGGGAGGAAATTGTAAGAAGGGAGGAGAAGAAAATTCACTGACCTTGTTCCGATTCAGAAGACGATCTTTTCGTCTGTGATTTTCACTCTCTCCTCCTTGTTATTGTGATTGCGGTTGTTGAAGAAATTTTCCCTTTTGTTTTTATTTGTAAAATTATCATATTCATTGTGTGTTTGTTTCTCATAAATTTATTTAAATTAAATGGTTTTAATTAATTAATTAATTAATTAATTTTAAAAAATAAGCTGAATTTTCATTGCCAACTGCCCAAGAATAGCTTGTTGAGTTGGGAATTAACTGTTTCATCTTATTGTAAACATTCCTTGTGTCAACCCTCCTCCTTCCTCTTTCCTTTATCTGTGTTCATCAAATTCATAAATATATATATATATATATACTCTTTCCTTCTTTTGTCTTTTATTTCAAAATTTTAATTTACATAAATACCAAACTCACTCTATCTTTATCTTCTTCTTTTCTTTTTTTTTTCTATACTGACATTCTTCATCAAATGCAGAAGATTATTTAGTATTGTTTTGCCATTTTCAAAATAATTCAAAACAGAAATGTTTGTAGAAGATATTAAAGGGTACTAACTGCTATATGCCAATATCTTTTGAACATTTGATAAAAATAAATATAATATTTGTTGTTTTTGAAAATATATATAATATTTTTTGCCAGCAGGGGAAAGATTCTTATCATGAAAATTCTACTCCTTCAACACAAATTAATTATTATTCATATATAATCTTAGTTTTAACTTGTTTTGATAAAATTATTATATAATAAATCATATATATATATATATATATATATAT
>Ga0123340_1002899_pt1 | contig 15813 bp, 14 predicted proteins | sample SirMexnodulemix_FD_89961 | JGI IMG/M metagenome (GOLD analysis project Ga0123340, IMG submission 89961) | Root nodule microbial communities of legume samples collected from Mexico - Siratro Mexico nodule mix | ecosystem: Host-associated > Plants > Roots > Nodule | place: Mexico: Nepantla... | reverse complement strand
GTATAGAGACCTATATAGTATAGGTCTCTATACATTAAAGTGAGTTGTTTTCAATATTTATACAATTGACAAAAATAACTCAAATAGTAGAACAAAAAAATATATAAATGAGTGCTTCAAATTATTTAACAGAATCAATTAATTTAGTCAAGCTTAAGAATCTAGTTAGTAGACCTATTATAGTTAACTTTCTCTTTCGTACCTCCCACAAGCTATAAAAGGACGAAAAATGTTTGTCTTCTCAGTTTGTGAAAAAAAAGAAAAAACTGAGAATATTTTATTTTCAATTGAAGGAAGAAAAATGAAATAAAGTGTCAGAAAAATTTACACTTGTTTGTTCAAAGAAAAAATCATATGAAAATAAAAATTTCTTATTTAAAATTAATTAATTAATTAATTATAAATTTATAAAATTATCTATATATTTATTGGGAAGATATGAAAGAAAAAACTAATCTAGAAGATGATAGTTTAATTTACGTTTTCCATTACTTTCTTCTTATATTTAGCTGTAAATAAAACATGTGATCTAACTAGAAATAACATATTTCTTTGCTACTCTTTTTATTAATTATTAAATAAAAGAAATGTTTTCTTTTTTGTCATTTCTTTATTAATCCCTTTTTCCTTTTCACTTTCTCATCTCTCATGAACATGCCAGTGATATAGTTATTAATGGAGAGTGACAATTATTAATTACATGAAGAGAGCTTTGAGTTTTGCTGTAGAAAGTAGTAGAAAGAGCAAACTGTGATATTGAGATGATGCAACTAATAGTCAACCAATACTATATATATTTAGCTGAAGAACATAACACAATAGTTTGTTTCTTGGTTGATAATAGAATTTCAATGCCTTTTTTTATTATTGTGTTAATTTTAAATATCAATTTTATAAATTGTTATAATTTTAAGGATTGATAGGAATTAGATAGGAATATAACTTTTAAATAAAGAATGATGTTCAAGTGAAAAAAAATGGTAACTATCATATGAAATTATAGATTAGATTGATGAATAATATTTTTTTAGCTGTCTTTTTCTATGGTTGTAATGTTAAAGGTTCTTATTATTTCATATGAAATTATAGATTAGATTGATGAATAATATTTTTTTAGCTGTCTTTTTCTATGGTTGTAATGTTAAAGGTTCTGATTATTTTATATAGTTTTACACAAAATTTTTATAAAAGTATCATTACTAACTGGAAAGGTGAAGAGTACAATAAATTATTAATAAAATCCCAACTCCTATAAGATAAATAAAAATATGAAGATTTTAATAAAGTAATAGTAACAAACTTGAAAATAAATGTGGTTATAACCAAGTTAAAATGAGTATTAATTACAATTGAAAGACCTCTTATTTATTTACCATTTTTTAAAATCCTAGAGTCATTAAAACATATATTTAAGAGGTCTAATCTTGTACACCTAACAATACTCTCTCTATCTCTCTCCACGAATCAATTTATAAAAAGTGAAATTTGAAGGATAATTTAATTTTATAACATGAAATTTGTATTTTTGAGCTTTACGAGAAGTTGTATGTTATAATTTGTTGAGTATGTGTTTAATTGAGTTTGGAGTTAGAAGACGTGAGATTAGAAGAGTGATGATGAGAATTTTGAAGTAACCCAGATTGAAGGAGGAAGTAAAATGGTGATGGTAATTTCGATGTGGGACTAAGTAGGTGGGTGGAGAGGAAGGTAAGGGTGAAAAGCGGTATTAAGAGTATAATATGATGGAGTTGTTGTTGTTCTCTCTCTCAGTGTCACGCTCATCCATTAACAGACCTTATTACACTGTCATACTCTCACCTCCCAATGGATCCTCCTCTCATCACCGACTCCACATTCTCCCCCGCTTACACCCTCGCCGATATTTGGCTCGGAGCTCCCCCTTTTCCCCCCTCCGACCACCACTTCTCCAAGGTCCTCCACTTTTCATTTCTTCATTCAATACTTCTTTTTTCAACACTCTACTTCCTCAATTCAAGTTCAATACTTTCAGCTTTTTTTCAGTTCCCAAATGTTTGGAATTTCGCCAACTGTACCTAACTTATGTTGTGTTTCACTGAAAGAGTCGCAATTCCAAGTTGTATGAACTGTTTGAGTGAGTGGTGTTGTCAACTGTAGGGTTTAGTCTGAGTATGTTTAGGTTTTTGGTGAATTTGAATTGTTGTAGTGTTTGCCAAGAGATGTTGGAAAGAAAAGTTTGAAGCTTTACTTTTAAAAATTGATTTTTCTGTCTTTTTTGTTTTCTTTTTCTGTTTTTTCTATTTTCTTTCAAAGTGAGGAGCTGGGTTCTGACTGCTGCATTGCGTGGAAATTTGAACAGAATGATTGTGGTAGCAGTAAACGGATGAAGGTGGAAGGGTCCAGCGTTGAAAATGATGGTTTAAAAGCTGAAGCAGAAACAAGTTCTGTGAGTGGTAACAAGTCAAGTGAACAAAGCACCATACCTTGTGACGCATCTAAGCAAGACTATATTCACGTGAGAGCAAGAAGAGGCCAAGCTACTGATAGCCACAGTCTAGCTGAAAGAGTAACTCGCTTTCTTTTTATTTCTTGTCTCTTTCAAGTTTTGCTTGCTATTGGGCATTTTTCCTTGATCTACAAACAAATGAAAGTGTTTTTGTTTCTTTTGTTTTTATTTACTATTTGTTCACAGGCATGCCACTTAACACCACCTGTTTTTGCAGGCAAGAAGAGAAAAAGTCAGTGAGAGAATGAAAATTCTTCAGGATTTGGTTCCAGGGTGTAACAAGGTAATTAATCATAATATTCTGTTGGACCATCACAAGGTTATTGCTTATATTTTTCTTTCATTGTTGTTTTTCTATTTCTTAATGTTCAGGTAATTGGTAAAGCACTAGTCCTAGATGAGATAATCAATTACGTACAGTCGCTGCAGCGTCAGGTTGAGGTGGATTTCTTCATCTTTCTATCACTTCTTAGTATTTTCACTCAATGATGTTTTCTTTTTAACTTCCAATCTAATTCTGTAAGTCAAACAAATTGCGTTTTGTAGTTCCTTTCTATGAAGCTTGAAGCAGTTAATTCAAGGATGAACATGAGCCCTAACATAGATGGGTTGCCTTTAAAAGATGTAAGTCTATCAACTTTGATGTTGATCATATTGACTTGTAATATTCAATTAATTTCCACTTGCATAAGGTTTAAACATTATGCAAATTGTATTTGTTGGTTGCTGTCAGCTTTTGGAATACTGCAGAAGAAATTTATCCTGATGCTTTGTCTGGATATTGTTTCGTAAATTATTCTTCTTGACTACTTTTACTTGAAAAGTCAAAAGCTAATAGGATAAAGTGATTTCTAACTTGTAAGTTTATGGATCCGTTTGTGACATTGTTCTCACTGATCAGTTGACAAAGCTCAATTGAAGTCAAGTGGTATGGAACAAGCAGAGAGGAATTAAAGAAAAGAAAGGAAAGGAATTGAGGGAGGAATGCAGAACCAGTGTTGAGCTGGGAAAAGAATAGATCAGAATGAGAAAACCGATGATAATGTTGGTGTATAGTAATCCATAATTTGGATAAAACAGCTTGGTTAGCAATCTAATGGCTCTAGTATCATCATATGACATCTTCAGAATAACTGAAGGCCTATCAGCAGAAAAGAAGGATTGAATCAGCATATAATTACCCTGATCTTGTCTCCCATTTAACATCTATTTTAGATGGAACAAGTTCTGATGATCATCCTTCATGGAGAAGATAAAAGGTTGAAGCTTTCACCTACATCATCTTGAAGCGTTTTGAGAATTTTTGTCTCCAATACTGTTGATAATTGTTCTTCATTTGGGTAGAAGTGCATTGGAACGTGCAAAAGTGCAATTGGGAGTTTGGGACTCACAAATATGATGTATGTGGCAAGATTTATCTCAAACTACATGAGGCTAAATCCTCTGAAATTCACTCTGGCAAATTCCAAATTTAGCTCTATTATGAACTTGATTCGAACATCTTCGAGGGAATGTGACCTTAATTTCCACCAGATTTAGAGTTCAATTCTAATTTTCATATTGTGATTTTATAGTTATTGGTGTATCATACCAATCATAATCATGAGTAGAAACTAGTGGAAACTATAGATGTTTGATCTCACATAATAACTTAAATCCACAATATAACCAAATTACACAAACACTAGTCCAAAACAATTCTCAGTGAAAATGATTCCTAGTGTTTATCTCAAAGATGAATATTGTCAATTAGAACTATATTTTCTTGTGTCTCGGTTTGTATCTATACCAAATTAGTTAGGACTAAAACATTTTTTCCTAATGAATGTGGTTACTGTAATATCATGATCTTGATCAGTTAATAAATTGTTTCAGGTTGGTGGAACTCCACGATTCGACATTGGTGGAATGATATTTGGATCACAAGCAGCAAGGGGGTATGCTCAGGGATCACATCCTGGATGGCTGCATATGCAGATAGGTGGTGGTTTGAGAGAACAACATAATTCAGAGAAGTCTCATTGGGAATGAGAGATCAATTAATAGGTTTGATTTTCTACTAAAAAACAAGAAATAGTGGGTTGGTTGCATAGTGTGCTTTGTTAACAACCTAGTTGGTTTGTATTTCCATTGTTATAGAATGATATAACTTATATAGAAAATGCATCTAAATAGCATATGCTTCACTATATGAGCAATCAGCAACTAGAAAACAATCTTAGTGTGGTTATGGCTTTTAGTCCCTGCTGTGATAGGATTCCTACCTCTTGGTTTGATTTGTATAATGATATATATTGCAGGTATGCATTTGTGTATTTTGAATGATGACAATAACTTTGAATTGTTTATTTCTACTAGTGTTAACACAGAGACTTTAATATTTGTTTGTTCTTTTTGTCCTTTTCAATCATTTTTACAACAACAAAATAATTTTTTTTCTCCCACTGATATAGAATTAAGAATACAATGAGAGATATCAGTAAAAGGTTTCTCAGAATAAAAAAAAAAAAAGATTGAGTTTCTAATAAACAAGTCTACAACAAAGTGATCTTTATCCTAACAAGTTGAATTAGACTTCATAAGTTTTTGTTTGTGTCCTTTTTCAATTTTCTTACAAAAGGAAAAATATTTTTTTCCATTAATATAGAATTGACAGTACAATAACAGATATTAAGTTAAAAAAAAATTCACAATAAGAAACAGGATTGAGTCTCAAGCTCACACATGTACTGCAGAATTATCCAATCTCTTAACAAATTAAATTGAGTAAAAAAATTGATCTTATCAAGAATTAATCTACATTGTTGTCTATCTATAGTAATATCAACACAATATAAAATAATTTGAATGTTTTTGTCTTCTTCAATATATAATTATGAATACAATTAGGTATTTTAGCAAAAAAATCTTAAAATAAAGATTGAGTTTCTGGTTAATAAATGTACCCACAATTATTTTATTTCTAACCAAATAAATTGAGTAAGATGGATACAATCTCAACATAACTCTGATCTGATTTAGAATTAGACCACACTATAATATCTGGTCCTTTCAGCATTAAGTTCTAGATTGTTGACTATCTATAATATTGTCAACATAATCTAAACTTTTTAAGAAAAATCTTCTTTAAATCTTTTATCACAATGTCACTTTTCTATAAAATAGAATTGCAATTTGCAAATACAATTAAGTCTATCAGAGAAAGTTTTCTCAGGTTAAAATAGATAAAGTTTATAGCCAACATGTATACCACAAAATTACCATATGCTCAACATGCATGAATACGATCCTCCTGTCCTGCTTCCATTGTCTGAATCTGCTTATGAATTCTGACGGTTGACAAAATAGGTTAGTGCTTCCATTGTCTGAATCTGCTTATGATTTCTGATGGTTGACAAAATAGGTTAGTCTGATACATTTTTGTGAAAAACCAGAAGAGACCGTCAAAGTCCACCTTACCACTCCTAAAGTTTGATGAAAACTAAACGGAAATATATAGAGATTTGGAAGCAAAGGTAGCACTATGGTATTATCAGCTTTTTGTACGATCATGGAACTGGGAAATACAATAAAATGAAAAGTAGAATCTCAATGCATGCTAATTCCCCTAATTTGAGTCTTGGGGCCGCAAACTTCATTTCCATTACGCAATATTCTCTTCTCCTTCCCAATCTCTATTTCAATTCCCAATCTTTATTTCAAAGCCCTGTTGTCCCCACTTTGTGCATGTTCCCTCGTTATGTTCGCTAATTCTGTTACAACAGAATTCTACGTGGTAATCATTGATCCATTTGGATGTTTTCTTGATATGTTGTCCACGTTCGTTTTTCTTCGCTACATGTTGATTTTTGGCTCTTTCCTCTTGGGCTGCTCTCTCTTCTTAGGCCTCCTTCTGGCTACTTGCATCTTCCCACTCTTGGTTCATATCATTACTTTTCCCCTCCACAATGACCTTGTCCTCAAGGTCAGGGGCTGGAAATTCCTTGAGCAACTCAGTCCGACATACCCATGTGGCATCTTCCTTAGGTAAACCCACCCATTCGACTAGGACTTGCAATGTGCGTTTGCCTTCGATATCAACGAATCGTCGATCAATGATAGCGGCTGGGTGTAATTTTAGTGTGGATACCGGCGTAGGCATCGTAGGGATAGTTGTCGGAAGTTTCCCTTGACAGGCCTTAAGTAAGGACACATGAAAAACAGGGTGGATGCTCAAATCTTCTGGTAACTTAAGTTGATATGCTACGACTCCTACTTTTTGCACGATTTGGTATGGACCAAAGTAACATTTGGCCAACTTAAAATTGAGCCGTCTTGCTAGGGATTGTTGTCAGTATTTAGCAGTTTAAGCAATACCCAATCTCCCATTGTGAAAACTACATCTCGACACGTTCGGTCAACATGCTTCTTCATTTTCTCTTGCGTTTGTTTCAGCTGATATTGGAGTTCTTGATCCAATGTTGTCCGGGCACAAAGGAGCTCATCAACCTCTGCAATGGCGGATAAACTGGGCACATATCCCAGAATAACCTATGGGGAAAAACCATATAATGCTTCAAACGGTGTCATGGCAATACCTGTATGGAACGAAGTGTTATAACTGAATTCAGCCCATGGCAGATGGGTGACCCATTTATGAGGTTCCTAGTGAGAGTAAGCACTTAGATACTGTTCCAAACAACGATTAACGACTTTGGTCTAGTCGTCGCTCTGCGGGTGGCAGGCAGAGCTGTAATGCAGTTGCGTTTCGCTGAATTTAAAAAGTTGACACCAAAACTTGCTTATGAACAGAGGATCACGATCCGAGACAATGGAGGTAGAAATCCATAGAGTTTCACCACTGTGGATATGAATACTTGAGCTATTGTTTTGGCTGTGAAACCGGGTTTGAGCGGTAGGAAGTGAGCAAACTTGCTAAAGCGATCTACGACTACACAAATGGTGGTATAACCTTCCGACTTGGGCAACTGTGTAATGGAATCCACAGAGATGTTCCTCCATGGTTGAGTTGGAACATGTAAAGGTTGAAGTAATCCTTACAGCTTGCCCGTGGCATACTTAGTGGTCTGACAAACTTCACAACTCTTAACATGATTGACTACATCTTGTTTCATGCGTAGCCAGAAAAATAAAGTACTTAGCACAACAAATGTCTTTAACACTCTCCCATGACCGGCTTGAGGAGAGTTGTGGAATTCCCATAGAAGTCGGTTTCAAATCGCCTCATTGTCGGGTACCCACACACGACTGTTACATGTAATCATACCCTCCCGTGTGGAAAACGATGAGTCAAGTACCCTGTTGGCCTATTGTTGTAACTCTTGCATTTCCAATTGGGATTGATTAAGCTTAACAATTTGAAAGATGAGAGGCGACTGGATAGTGGAATAATTTTGTAGAGTGGCCTCGGTTGTTAGTTCTTCCTTCCGAGATAAAGCATCCGCCACTTGATTTAATTTACCAGGCCTGTATACGATTTCATAATTGAACCTGAGAAGCTTGGTCATATAGAATTGTTGCTCCGGGGTGAGAACCACCTGTCTCATTAAGTCATGAATACTTTTGTGATCGATCTTGATGCAGAACCGTTTACCTAAAAGGTAGTGCCGCCACTTCATCATTGCTTCAGTAATGGCGTACAACTCCCGAACATAAGTTGAGGAGGCGACCATTTTGGGACTCAATTTATGGCTAAAGTAGGCCACCGGTCGTACCTCTTGGGACAGAACAACTCTGATGCTGGTACCTGAGGCATATGTTTCCACCACAAACTCTTTTGAAAAATCCGGTACTGCGAGGACTGGAGTGTTCATCATCAGACTTTTCAGTTTCTGAAAGGCCGACTCGGTCTCAACATCTCATCTGAAAGCATTTTTCTTGAGCAATTCGGTCAGAGAAAAAACTACATTAGCATAGCCACGAACAAATTTTCGATAGTACCCCGTGAGTCCTAAGAAGCCGCGGAGCTGTTTTACACTAGTGGGGGTCAACCATGCACTAATTGCCTCTATCTTTGTTGGATCAACTCTCACTCCTTCTCCATTAATGATATGACCGAAGTACTCTAATTTATGTTGAAGGAACATACACTTAGACCTCTTAACGAATAATTTATTGTTGTGCAGCAATTTGAAGGTAAGGTCTAGATGGTACATGTGATCCTTTCATGTCCGACTGTAGACCAAGATATCATCGAAAAAAACTGCTACAAATCGTCGTAAATACGGTCAGAACAACTTCATGGTAGCCTGAAAAGTTGTGGGGGCATTGGCCAAGCCGAACGGCATGACTACCAACTCGTAGTGACCCAAGTGAGTGCGAAAAGCCGTTTTATGGATGTCATCTCTCGCCATAAGAATCTAGTAATACTCGGAGCAAAGGTCGAGCTTGGAGAAATACTTAGCCTCATTTAAGTTGTCTATGATCTCATCTATGGTCGGAATCGGAAACTTATCCTTCACTATTATAGCATTTAGTGCTCGGTAATCTACACATAATCGCCATGTGTCATCCTTCTTCCTCACCAACAATACAGGGCTCGAAAACACACTGTGGGAGTCCTTAATGATGTCAGCTTTTAACATCTCATCCACAAGCCTTTCAATCTCCCCTTTCTCGTAGTGAGGGTATCGGTAGGGCCTTACATTTACGGGTTTTGCTCCTGGTTCCAAATGAATTCAGTGGTCTATGGACCTTTGGGGTGGTAAGCCTTCGGGCTCGGCAAAGACAACACCATGTTTCTGTAGAAGTTGTTGCAACTCCCTATCATCTCTCTCAGGAGGACCATTTCGATTTGTCAAGTTGTGTATCTTTACCTGTAAGTGGTACATGCATGCTACTCCTTGGACGACTACCATTTTTTTAAACGCCGCTCGACTTAGCGGACCAGTGTTGAGGGCCCCTGCCCCTTGTAATTCCACTATTTGCATATCTCTTTCAAACTTCATTGTCAAGTCTCGGTAGTTTAGTGTAATGTTACCAAGAGTCCCAACCATTGAACCCCGAGGACCATGTTGGTACCATTCATATCTAGTTCGAAAAACTCCGCTATAAACTCATGCCCCTATAGTTGAATGGGGACCTCCGTATATTTAACATGGCATTCTAGAGAACTCCCACTTCCCACCATCTCTTGAAAACCTGAAATTTCTGTCGCCACCAAATTCAAACCTTCTACAAACATGGATTTGATGAAGTTGTGGGTGCTACCCCCATCAACTAATATCATCACAGGTTTCTCTTTGCATGATCTTGACACTCTAAGTATGCGTGGGTGATACACCCTCGTCATGATGTTGAGACTGATTTCGGGGGCCATTATCACGGACCATCTTTTACAAAAGGCTCCTCCTCCCATTGATCTCTCACTCTCTTCAACTCTTCCAACTCTTCCTCTTCTATCAACAACAAACAAAAAACCTTGCACCTATGGTCGAGCGAGTACTTCTCATTGCAGTAATAACAGAGTCCCCGCTCACGGCGGCTCCTGATTTCTTAGGTCGATAGTTTGCGATAAGGATTTTTGTTGATACTCCCTATACTCTCGGTGAAAGACGAATTGGAAGTCGGTTGAGTTCGTGCATTTTGTTTTGTAGTTGGACTGGTGCTGCGATGGATACTCAGGAATTCTGGCTAGAATTCTGAGAGCGAGTTAGTCTTATCGAGTTGTTTGTTGTCTTCTCAAATGAATTCCTCGTATTTCTATTTCCTGGGGGTCTTCCTAGCTATTGCATGTATAGTTGTTTCTGCTCATAGATCTTTGCAATGGACATGGTGCTTGCATAAGACACCAGTTGAGCTAGCAACATGTCATACTTCAAGTGATCTTTTAGTCCAACAATGAAAAACAAAACCAACCATTGTTGATTAGCCTGGTCACCTGATTTGATAGCTCCTCAAATTGTGACTGATTCTCCCCTACAGATGCCGTTTGTTTGAGTTCCTTTAGAGCAGTTCTAGGGTCATGGTACAGGTTGGCTGCAAAACGTAACCTCAATCCCTTCAAAAACTGTTCCCAAGTTTGTTGCACACGGTTGTTATCTATCCAACAATACCACGAGTAAGCAACACCATTAAAGTGGAATGAATTCGTTGTTCTTCTGCCAATGGATACAACTCAAAATATTGTATCCACTCCTCAACCCCTTCGCCATCGAACATCGAAATCTCCACTCTCACTCCCAGAGGTCCTCGGAAGTGAGTTACCTCTCGATTCTCGGAATGCTCCTCTTGCCTCGATCCTTCTCTCTCGAGGGTAACCCTCGTGTTGGTTTCCCATTTGTCAAAAGCTCCTTGACCATGTCCATTAAAGCGGCAATCTGACCCTGCAACTTAATCTGTCCTACCTTGAGCTCATGGATGACATCTGTATTTCCTTTCGTGGTAGTTTTCATTCGGGACATACAAGTTCCCTTAGCCATGGTGAGTTTCTTATGACCTCTCAACGAAAGCACCAAAATGATGAAAATAGAGAGATTTGGAGGCAAATGTAGCATTGTGGTATTATCAGCTTTTTGTATGTTCATGCAATTGGGAAATACAATAAAATGAAAAGCAGAATCTCAATGCATGCTTGTCGCGACCTCATCGACTACGGCCGATGGCGATCCGGAAAAAAAAATGGAGATATGAGGTGAAAAGAAAGATATGGAGTCGCTACCATAATTTATTATGGGAAACTATGGAAAAGCATAAAAAGAAGGAAATGGTTTGCGAACCAGAGATGAGTTCGGTTACGCGTGGGAAAGGTATTAGTACCCCCTACAAAGCTTGTCTTAAGACAATACCTTTAATCAAATGAGCAAGATCAAATGTGATTTATTAAATGTTTATTTTTTCCAAAAATATAAATGAAATACCATCAAAGAAACAAATAAGAACAAAACAATAATTTTTAAATTAAAGGACTCGACAAGGATTGACCTTGCTCCTACGTATTTCTATTTGTGATAGAAAATCAGGGCTCATGTAGTTTTAAAAGAAAGTTTGGTTATTGAGGAATTTGATACTTTTCAGAATTTTCGGTATTTTTATAATTTTTATTATTTTTTATATTTTTGAAAATTAGATTTTATTTTTAGATATCGTTATACGCGTACGACCTTTTGATAATCAAACAAAATTAAATCTTGGCGAATTAAATCTCATGACTCGAACGGTCATTTAGGAATTCAACCCAAAAATTTAAAATAAAATCCCGCATGACACGTACGACCATTTGGAGATTTAATTAAAAGTTAAAAGTGAAAATGTGAGCATATAATTGTGAGAAATGTGAAAAATACTGTGAAAAGTTAAAAGTATAATGGGTTATTACAAATTATAGTGAGCCCAATTTCCTCTCTTTTTTAAGAAAATGTGTGGTGCATATAATTGGAGTATGTTGGGCTCAAATACAAGTGCTTCTTCCTGCACCTCCAAGTGTTCTTGGGGCACCTCCAAATTTTAAAAGAATTCCAAGTTTCATTAAATTATCATACTATCCTTGATTTTGAAAAATAATAAAACAATAAAACAGTAGATGGAGGTAGGAGACGAAAGGTGAGATGATGGTGGTGCTACAAGGTTGTGCGTGGTAGTGTGGGTGGGTGTTATGCAACGTCGGTGGTGGAGGAGTGAAACTACGGCGGCACGACGGAGTAACAGCGGCGGAACGTCGTTTAAGATAAGTGGGGTGGGTTGGGATGTGTTGCGGAACCACCCATTCCACAACTTGTATACGGATCCTTATACAAGTTGCAGAATAGGTTGTTCCGCAACACGTTTGGACACATCCCAATGTATTGCGGAACCACCCATTCCGCAACTTGCATATGAATCTGTATGAAAATTACGGAACGACTGGTTCCGCAACACATTGGGAGGTGTCCAAACGTGTTGCGGAGCAATCCATTTCCCAACTTGCATATGGATTCGTATTCAAGTTGCGGAATAGGTGGTTCCGCAACAAAAACAGTTTGAAAATACCCCATCCCCAAATCGCAAATCCCACGAAATCTCCCCAAATACACTACAAATCTTACAATAGATAATGCGTATCTCAAATGGTTGTAAAATGTAGTAGTAATCGACAATTTCAGAATGAATTGGACACCTAAATCACAACTCGGAACTTGGGAGGTGATGCACGTAGTTGATGGAGTGAGAGAGGTTGAAGAAGAATGGTTTTTAATAATTGGAAGGGCAAAATGATCTGCACAATACAAAATTAAAGGTATTGTTGTCCGTTTTGCAAATTTTGGAGGTGCCCCAAGAACTACTCGGAGGTGCAGGAAAAAGCACTCCTCAAATACATGCAAGCCCAACACCATGGGGGTGCAGAACAAGGAAATACGTGGGGTGCCAAAAGCTTCTTTGGGCCATGGCCCAACTTCTCACCACCCTCCCTCCGTATCCTATCTCTCTTTTCTCTCATTACTTTACCCCTGCCACGCAATGCCATTATCATTGCTTGATTCAAATGTCTAAATTAGCTGAGCCCACGTCAGCATCTCAACTTCACGGATTCAAACTTATTCATTTTCCTTCTCATTCTCGAACCCTAAAACTATGCTAAAATTCTGGGTAGAAAATAGAGGATGATGAGTAATAGTGGCGCATAGGGTTGGATGATTAAGCATAGGTGGCGCCGATTGGGGGATGATGAGATTAGCAAAGAGCCTCGAGAGGCAGCTCGCGACAAAGGAAGTTAGAATTGGAGATGAAGCGAGGAGGAATCGAAGAAGAATGGTGGTGTGGGAGATGGTGTCGTCGTAAGGGTTTGGTTTCGTGGCGGCTAGGGCTTGCGATTGCTCGGAGGAAGATTAGTGGTGCTTGACGGCGTTCGAAAAGGATGGCGGTGCTGCGGCAATCGAGGCCGGCGGCAGGGTTGCGAGTAAGGTGTGACGGCGGTAGGGTGTGACTCGGCGACAAGGTGCAGGGTTCCCCATGGCAGTTCGGTGTTGGCGAGAGATGTTGAAGCTGAAGGCCTTGATGTTGAGGTGGAAGGCGGAGGTTTCGCGGAAGTTGGTGGAGGCAGCGGAAGAAGGGGTTGATGACGGTGACGGTGAGCGGTGGCCTGAGACTCGCGGAGGCTAGGCTCATGGTGGCGGCGCTTGAAAGGAGGAGGTGGAAGAGCTACCAGTGACGGCGAAGGCCTAGTTATCGACCTGGCGAGCCCGCGGTGGCATGGTGATGAGTGGCGGGTTTGGTCTCGAGGTTATAGTGGTGAGGTGCTGGACTCACGACGGTTCGGCGGTATCTCGTCGGCGTGAACGCGACTTGGGGTGATGTCGCGGAGGCTGCAATGCGCGATTGACGGTGACAAGAGCTCACAACAGCGAGGTCGAAGGCGGTGACAGAGGTTCATGGAGGGGCTGCGGTGCCTGTTTTGGAACTTGATGTATAAGAATGTCCAGAGGCAACGAACAGAACCAATCGCCGAGATGAGGGGTCATCGGCATCGCCGGAGGTTGTCGCGGTGGTCGGAGGTGATGGCTAATACCTCGCGAGCGGAGGTTTTCCATCACAATTCCCTTATGGCTTTTATTCTGATCTTTTTCTTTTTCATTTGATTTTTTTGTTTGATCTCAGATTCTGATTAGTTTCTTGGTGGATGAAGCGATGCCATGTGGGGTTCTGCGAATCTGGGTTTGAGTTTTCGTTGTTGGGTACTTTCAGGATCAATGTTGAGTATTCAGTAACGTGCTTGAGGCAACAATACTGGATCTTGATTGAGAATGTACCAGAGGCAGCAAACTCCAAGAAGGTAAACTATAAAATCTAAATTCTTTAAGACTAATCTAAATTCTATATACACAATTAAACGCATTCTCTCTAGAGAAAACTTGCAGCTAATTGAATCCTATTGCTATTGCTTATACAGGTTTAAATTAATGAATTGAACAAACACACGACAGAGGTAACCAATCAATTAAGAAAAGAAGAACATACCTCTTATGCTTCTTGTTTCTGCAAACTCAATTTCTTCCTCTTTTTCTTTCTGAATTTTCTCTGTAATTCTTCAATCTTTCTTCTTCTGCAATTGAGACTGTATCTGATCCTTCTTGGTTCTCAAGATTTTCTTGTGCTATATCTTGTAGAAAATGACCATGTATGCTCTGTGTACCTTACTGATGTGAATCTGTGAAAATGACGAATCCCCCTTTTAAAATTGAAATTTTAGTGTTTTATACCACGAATGATTAACCGTCTCTCACATATTCAAAGTTTCTGTTCCAAATTTCTATTTTTGTATTCTTAATAATTTCAATAATATTTTAACTAACTTTGCTAACTGTATGAAAGATAATCCCTTGCATTCAAGCGTTTTAACTCTCCTAATATTCAGAAAATGACAACAAAAAAACGTAAAAAAAAAAAAAACATTGCGAGTGCATAAGGCAAAAGTAGGCTAAAGCCCAAACAATAGGAACGGGTACTATGCGGTTCAGACAGTGAAAAAAATGATCCAATGCTCGCTAATTCTGTTATAACAGAATTTCACTGCAGGTTGATTTTTGGCTGCTGTTCTCTTCTTGGACCTCCTTCTGACTACTTGCATCTCCCCACTCTTGGTTCATATCAAAGTTCCTCTAAATTATCGATTTTTAGAATCAATGGAGCAACATAAGATATCATAGGATTTAAGTGTAGGAATATTAATTTCATACCATATTTTTTATTTATTAATCCAATAAATTCAACTAAGGAAATAATGTAGATGTTTTCTTTTATAATTATTATGCATGGATTATAATTATATATACATGAAATATGGTTATTTTATGTTATAATTTTTTAAGTATTATTATTTAGTTTATGTAAGTCAAATATAATAAAATGTATTCTAAAAGTATATTTGAATGACATAATATTTATTATAATCTTAATGATAGGATTATGCATGTTGTTTTACAAATTCATGTATTTTCTTTTCAAATATAATTTTACACATTTTCATAGCATAAATTTAAATCAAGTCAACTTATTCTTATTAGCTTGCTGTGGTTTAGATTGTGAAAATAAAAATGAAAATTCAAACCACTAAAACTGATTGGTTCGAAGATTTTTTTTTTACTTAAATTTTGATCCAAACAGGTAATTTTATTTCACGACTCTAGTAACGTTGCTTGCCTGTTATAACTTACATAAAGGTATGAAGTGGTTTATGCGTGTTTAAAATTTTGGAAAGGTATGTTTTTGTACGCTTACTTTTAAACTTATCTTTAATCCTTTTACTTTAATACTATTAAAAATATATGATTTTAATTTTTTAATCCAAATTTAACATTTGTTGACAACTTTTTATTATGAAAATGTTAATAAGAAATAAATTCACATAATATATG
>Ga0123340_1002898_pt1 | contig 15815 bp, 7 predicted proteins | sample SirMexnodulemix_FD_89961 | JGI IMG/M metagenome (GOLD analysis project Ga0123340, IMG submission 89961) | Root nodule microbial communities of legume samples collected from Mexico - Siratro Mexico nodule mix | ecosystem: Host-associated > Plants > Roots > Nodule | place: Mexico: Nepantla... | reverse complement strand
TTCCTTTATTGCTAAAAAAATTAGTCATGAAAAATTCAGTCTCATTATCACTTCTTATTACTTTTATTCCTGTCTCAAATTGTGTTTGAATAAAAACAACAAAATCTTCCAAAATCTTAACAACTTTAGATTTTTGTTTTAAAGGAAAAATCCATGTGTACCTTGAATAATCATCACCTTTGGTCAAAAAATATTTATGACCATGAATTGCTGATAATGAGTATGGTCCCCACACATCAACATAAATCAAATCAAAACATTTTCTAGATTTAGATGCACTAAGAGGAAAAGGAAGCTTTTTTTGCTTTGCAAAATGAAAAATTTCACAAATGAAAGATTTATTATATTTAACAAATGGAAATTTATTTTTTATAACATCTAAAGATTTGTTTGAAACATGCCCTAACCGAAAATGCCAAAGGGTTTCAAGATCACTAGCAGTAAAATTGACAATATTGGTGATATGTAGAGATTTGACAGGTTTGATTTGAAGGGACCTTGAGTATATAAATTCTACCTTGCATCTCAGCTAATCCAATCATTTTTAAGGAGGTTTTGTCCTTAATGTGACAACCATTAGAATAAAAAACAATCACACAGGACAAATTATCAATTAACTTTGCTACTGAAAGAAGGTTAAAGTGAAGTTAGGAATATACAAAAAATTATCTAAGACATGATCTTGATTGATAAAAACACTTCCAGAATAATTTGCAATAACTTGATTTCTATTTGGTAATTTGACAGAGATAGGATTAATTGGATGATATGAAGTGAAATGACTCAAGGATGAACAAATATGATCAGTAGCACCACTATCAATAATCCAAGAACTAAAGAAAGAGAGAAATTTATTATAGTGTGTTGTTGTGTTGGAAGGAATACCAGAAATTTGATTAGAGACATTGTCACTGGATTTAGACTGTTGTAGAAGGGCTAACAATGTTTGATACTGCTCAAGAGTCAAACCAATATGTTGAGAATGTACCTTTAACCTTGAACCTCCATGATTCTGCTGATTATCATTACAATTTGCTTTATGATTTTTAAACTTTGACTGAGGTGGAAAACCATGCCTTCTATAGCATATATCAATCACATGTCCTGTCTTTCCATAATGACTGCAGACTTTAGAAGTATATCGTCTTTCAAAACTACTTCTGTTAATATCATTTATTGCTTTTGATTGATCACCAAAAATTTGTCTATCTTGTTGTGTACCAATAGAACAAATCATATGTTATTGAGAACTAACATGATAAGATGAACTAAAATATTGTGAGGAATCAATAATTTTGGCCATGACAAATGTAGCAACCAGAGCTCTCAAATTAGAACTCTGATACCATAATATGAAAATAAAGAGATGAACAAGGATATGAGAATGAAAATATCTCTTTATTTATGTATTTCATCAAAAATAGAGAACTGAATATATACAAGTAGCGTACCCATTCTAAATATAGCTAAATAAAGAAAACAAAATAAAATTATTACAATATGATAATGTCATAAAAATAAATAAACAGAATTGGTGGTAATTTAATTCTATTATAAAGACAAAATCACATAATTAGTTTCCTTCTATAAGTCTCTTATTCTTTATCCTCTTAAATTAATGAAAATATTATGCTTCTTTTTTATTAAGATATCGTATAGTATCCTATTTTTTTTGTTTTCATTAGAAATATTTTTTTATTTTTAAAATAATATTAATAATTCTTTTCTTGAAAGGATCGTGAATGGATAAAACGATTAAAAATAAAAGAGAAAGCAAAGATGTAATGCAATAATTATAGTAATAATTAATATTATCATCAAATTTTAAATAAATAAAATTTCCAATGAGAAAAAGACACAATGCACCTATTTGGCGCTCATTCATGCACTGCAGTCAGAAACGCGTCAACGCTGGATTCTGAACCTGGAACAGCGGTCCCCGCGCTGTCGACATGTAAAGCGTGACCACCAGTCAAAATTCGACACGTGTCCCATCATTGCTACAGCTAACATCTCCGAATGAACCCTAACACGGGAAGGCTTTACCTGGTGAAGATGCGAATATCCAACGCCACGTGGCGCAAGATGATTTGAGGACCTCGCCACTCACGTGTCGTTCGGTGTTGAATGTTGTTTGGCCAAACATATTTCTTTGTCGCATTGAATGTTCCTAGTTTTCATTTACACATATTAAATTTTCCTTATTATAGTTTTTTAAATATTTTTTACATTCTTCGTTATTTTTTTAGTTCTTACACTGGGTAGAGGAGAATAACAGGAAAAATATATAAGTAAACTATTCTTTTTAAGATTTTGAGTTTAATTTTTTTTTATTTTTATGAATTTGTTTACGATTTATTAGTCTTAAATGTATCATGTGTTTTTTTATAAGAAAATTAAGAGTGGTGTTAAAATCAAGTTATTCTTGATAACTAGTTCAAGAGAGTACTATATAAAGTAGATAAAAAATTATAAAGTTTGAGCATTATTTTAACAAAAGTCTATTTTTTTTTCTAGAAAGTGTGTTTCATTGAAAAATGTAGTATAGAGGAAAAATCATCACTAGGATATGTGTTTAAAAGATACTTCTGATCGAAAAGCAAATATTTCAATGTAAAAAAGAATCACACTTAAAATAGACACGATTAGAAATTTAGAGTGAGTAAGAAATCTTATATTGAGTGAAAAAAAAAGACATACAATGACTCATAATCGATTTCTTAAAGATTTTTTTTATTAACAGTACTGTTTTACTTTCTTTTTGTTTACGACTAATGATATTAAATCTTCTATGTTTTTCCTAAAAATCTTAATAATGAAGAGTATTTTATAAAATAATTTTTTTCTTAGTTTGTATATGTATGATGTTTTTAATTAAAATTCTTTTTAAAAGTTGATTTTTTTAAAGTCAATAAATTTATGAAGAAAAAGGTTCTAATTAACTTTGTTTTTTCTATTTATTATTTTTCGCAGGTGGTATAGTTAAGAATTAAGAAAAAATTATTTCAAAAAGGAAAAAAAAAACAAAAGTTGCTATTAAACAAAAAAGAAAAGAGCAGAAGATTGCAATGATAAATAATTTGTTGAATTCTTTTAAAGTTTGATTTTTCATTCATCATTAAACTATTATTATATTACCAAGTTTACCTTTAAAGTTTTTTTTGGACGCGTTATATTATTCAACATTTTCATACTTTACATGCATGTTAAATTTATAACAGAATAATAACACGTCATGAAAAATATAAAAGAAAATAAAACAAAGTAAAAAAAAGTATACAGTTTTTAAAAAGTTGTTAATAATAATAATAAATAAATAAAACAGTAAATATCCCAGTTCAAGACTGCTGGTAAATAGTTATTTTTTAAATATTTTGAAAGAAAAACAATTCTTTAATTACGTATATAAAAGAGATTGTGCCAAAAAAGTTAAGATCTACTTTGGCAAGGAACTCTGTACTTTAAAAAGTTACTCCCATGATTTTCGATTCGGGAAATTCATATGCCTTTCCATTATCAGAACCATATTCTTTTTAATTCTTAAAGAACCTTGTGTATATTTAAAGTATCTTATGGAAGTATATTAATGCATTAAAATATATTCTTTATACAGGATATATTTATTAATTTTTTTAATTGAAATTATGAGAAAAAAAAAGGAAAAAAAATCAAGTAGGTTTATATAAATCAATTTATATAACTTATATAGTAACACAACAATGTACATTTCCTAATTTATAATAATATACAAAGTGTTTTTACACCACAAGTAAAAACATCAAATGTATTTTTATTTGAAATTCAGAATATGTAACTATATGATTGATTATAATTTTAATATAAAAATCTAATTAAATGTAATAAATATTTTACTTTCTTTAGATACATGGTTCATTTTAATTATTAAATACATGGTTCATTTTGTTTTGTTAGTTGAGAAACAACTGAGAAGTTAGAACTAGAAGGTGTTAGAATATTCTAAGATTCTCTTTGCTAACTTGACAGCAACTAATCTGTCTTTTTGTTTCTCATTCTTTGTTATAACGCCTCCATCATCATCATTGTTCTCCTTGCTTGCACCTAAAAAAACCAAAACACACAAAGGGAAAAAAAAGAGAAGAGGGAGAGAGAAAAATCATCTGTGTTCATCTTGCAGGTAAATTCAGATCACCCATTTCGATTTTCTTCTTTATTTTTCTGGGTTACTTTTAGATCTTCTTTCCTGCGTTCAAAATTTGAAAGCTTGATTCATTTTGCCTGAAAGTTTGAAAATTTTCAATTTTCTTTTTCTGGGGTTTGAAGTGATCTTTCTCATTTTCTGAATCGTTTCTGGCTGTTTTCTTGACGAGAAAAATGTTCATCAGGGTTGTGGGGGATTTGAATTTTATGCTTCCGACTAATACTCTATTAGCGTGTTTGATTTCACATTAAGGATCTGAGTTTCTACGTTTTGAACGTGGTTTCTTAAGAAGCTGCTGGTTGTAGCTTCTAAATATAAACCATGATTGCTTATTTCTCAACTGATTTGCAAACACGCCATACATTTCATGCGAAGAAAGACACAGAAATAATTATAATGCGTGCATTGTTTATTAAACTTAGTTTATGTGTATTGATATAAAAAAAGGTTATTTTTTGTGTAACCTGAGAGGATCTAAGTGCATGTTCGTCAATTTTTAAAAAATAACAAATGGTGCTCACCTCTCTATCTCTTTTTTTTTTTTTTCCTCTTAATGGCTAATTGTCTATTTTTTTTTCTAATTATTTTCTTCGAGAAAAATTTGCTGCCAATTTGTAGAGACTAGGACTCAGTGACATGGAATGATAGTTATACTTGCCTGTTTGAAACCTTCTTGAATTTCTTTTTCCTTCTCAATTGACAATGAAGTGTTTTAATTTTAGAACATTAACTTGAGAACCTGGGTGTAAATGGCTTGATTTGTATGTGAAATTCAGAACATGATGCAGGTGTTGGGTAGTCCTTTTTATGAATCTCAAGTTCATTACTGCTGTGTTGTGTAGTATTTACTGTGTGCTTCTGTCATCAGCTGGTTGATTATTTGATTAAATTGTATTTCTTTTGCATAGTGAATTGTCATATGTGGTTTGGATTTATTCTTAGACTTTAACATCTTATATGTCTTTCAGTTGTTTAAACTTGTTTTATTTTTCTCTGTCAAGAATCATTTATTGGTGAAAACTTAGAAACAACTAGACTACTTCTGAGAACTGTAATTGATATGCTAAATACTGTCTTTGAAATCAGTTCTGTTTAAATGTGGTGAAAACTTGGGAAGAAGTTATGAAAATTGTTAAGCTGGTTATGTTTGTAAAAGTTTCGCAAATTCACTCGGTAGATTAGATTCTGAGTTTTCTTATTAAATTATAATCTTTCTTTCAGGTGTGCTTTTCCTACTGCTGGATAATTGGAAGGCTAAACCAGGTGTTGCTTCATTCCTAATTATCCTTCAAGCTTTCTTATAAGACCATATTCTTCAGTTTTCTCTGGTGTCATCACCAAAATCAGGGAATGCTGAAAGATGTGTTTGATGGTTAAAATCTCCTTCATTGAGGCTAAAGCATTCGTGCCTCCATCTGAGCTACCCTCGTTCAATCTTGATGACATTGGATGTTTAGTCCATTGCTTGTATCTATTTGGCGCTCAAGAACCTGAGGTGCCTAGAAATCTCAGCCATTGTGCAATTTCAAAATACTATGACTGTGAAGACGGTTGAGCTTTGAATTTCTTGAGTAGGACTTTCCTGCTTCTGACAACTTGATTGCCTGTATTTAGTGCTAGTGATATTAGCATTGGTTTACGCTAAAAGTGTTTGTAGAAATGGAGCAAAAAGGAGGTGTGCTTATGCAACGATATGAGCTAGGGAGATTACTAGGCCAAGGAACTTTTGCGAAGGTTTATCATGCTAGGAACCTCGTAACCGGCATGAGTGTGGCGATAAAAATTATTGATAAAGAGAAGATTCTGAAAGTTGGGATGATTGATCAGATTAAGCGTGAAATTTCAGTGATGAGACTAATCAGGCATCCACATGTAGTTGAGCTTTATGAGGTAATGGCCAGCAAAACCAAAATTTACTTTGTCATGGAGTATGTAAAAGGCGGTGAGCTCTTTGACAAGGTATCCAAAGGAAAGCTCAAGCAGGATGATGCAAGGAAATATTTTCAGCAATTGATCAGTGCTGTTGACTACTGCCATAGCAGAGGTGTGTGCCATCGTGATCTGAAACCAGAAAATCTTCTGCTGGATGAAGAAGGGAACTTGAAGGTCTCGGATTTCGGTTTAAGTGCCCTTGCCGAAACTAAGCACCAAGATGGGTTACTCCACACCACATGTGGTACCCCTGCCTATGTTGCTCCAGAAGTGATAAACAGAAGGGGCTATGATGGAGCCAAAGCTGACATATGGTCATGTGGGGTGATCTTGTATGTTCTATTAGCTGGTTTTCTTCCATTTAGAGATCCAAATCTGATGGAGATGTACAGGAAGATTGGCAAGGGAGAATTTAAGTTTCCTAACTGGTTTGCACCAGATGTGCGCAGACTGCTGTCTAAAATCTTGGATCCAAACCCAAAGACCAGGATATCAATGGCCAAAATTATGGAAAGTTCCTGGTTCAGAAAGGGGTTACAGAAGCCAACCATGACTCAGAACAATGACGAAGAACTACCTCCTCTGGATACTGATGGAGTATTTGGCTTTTGTCAGAATGCAGATCCTATTGAACCAGCAAAAGACTCAAAACCTTGTAATCTAAATGCTTTTGACATCATCTCCTACTCCTCAGGTTTTGACTTGTCTGGTTTGTTTGAGGAGACTGATCGCAAGAAAGAAGCGCGATTTACATCTGATAAGCCGGCCTCCATTATCATCTCCAAGTTGGAAGAAATTTGCAAGCGCCTTAGGCTGAAACTCAAGAAGAAAGATGGAGGTTTGTTCAAGTTGGAAGGTTCCAAGGAAGGCAGAAAAGGGCCTTTGGGTATTGATGCTGAGATTTTTGAGATCACCCCAGTTTTCCATCTTGTGGAGTTGAAAAAGACTAGTGGAGACACACTGGAGTACCAAAATCTTTTGAAGCAGGCAGTGAGGCCTGCACTTAAGGACATTGTTTGGAACTGGCAAGGAGAACAGCCACATCAACTGCAACATGGAGTATTGCAAAAAGAGGAACAACCTTCTCATCCTGACATATCAGAGATTGTGCAACAACCAAGCGCGTAGTGAATATTATGTACCTAGATTTGTTTTTATATTTTCTGTGCTTATTGTTCTTGGTAAAGTGCAAACTGTCATGTTGATAGTTGTAGCAGAATAAGGTGGTTAAGCATGTATACATACTTGCTCAGCTTGCTTAGTTAGTTGCTTCTTTTACCATTTGTGTCTTCTGTGATCTCTGCACTTCAGCAGCCTATTGACTATGTTAGAAATGGCATTAGTATTTTGTGGTGGAAATGACATCAGAAATTGCTCAAGCATCATAAATATGTTTTTCTAAAAGTTGGAATTAATTTATAAATAAGTTAACTTGTACATAAATTAATTTCATTTCGGAAAGAAAGAAATTTGGTTTATTTTTTTAAGCGCTTACTAAGAATTTTTTTTTATTTTTGTAAGTGCTTACTAAGAAATTTGTTCACTGCATATTTTCAGAAAAATACATGAACAGTTTTAAGATTATTACTTTGTAGAAGCAACTTATAATGTTTTCTGTCCTAAAACCTCAAATTGAGATACAATTCTTTTTTCTGTGTTCCATTCTCTTGCCAATGGTGACAAGCATCGTGAAGTACTCTCATAGGTTTAAACTGCCTTTAGAGTTGAAGCTAGGACAATATATCTTTCATGTGTTTAAAGCAATCTTTTATTCAAAAGAGATAAGAACACTGAATGATTTGAGTAATAAGTGCCCATTTAACAAACTTCTACAAATCAATTGTTTTTATTGAGATAATTGGTTACTGAGTTTGATTTCAGCACATACAATTTTCGTTTATTAACTATTTTTTAAGGGCCATTTATTTTTGCACCCTTCCATCCTATGCTTTTCTGGGTAATTATTGCTTCCTGAACTCCCTCATTTGCTTCCTGCACCTTCTCATTTGCCTCATGCACCCCTACTCTTGAGGATGAAAAATGGCTTTTGAAGTTAGCATTCCAAAATGAATTTTGGAGTGTAAAAGTGGCTTTTGGAAGTAAATGAAGGAGTGCAAGAAGCAATTATCACTTTTCTTTTTTTCAAAAATCCTCAATTCGTCCATCAATTAAAAGTTTCTTTTTTTCAAAGTGTGTAATATAGAACTAAAAACATATACTGAATTATACAATTTAGAACAATAATTTAAAAAATAATTTTAATTTCTAAATTATGTATTTTAAAAGTTAATATTTTATTTCTCAGAATATATCTAATAATGAAAATTTAAAAATCAATTTTGACTTTAAAAGTTAATATTGTAGTTCTCAAAGTAAAGTACCAGAAAAAAATTTGTGAGAAATTGAACTATCAAAATATCTTCTCCATTATAAATATCTAATAAAAATATTTCTAAAACCACATCAGAAATAAAATCAAAAGATAAAGTTAGACTAAATTACATAATTAAGTTAAGAACAACTCAAATGAAAACATTTATTTTTAATAAACAATATATTAATTTGAAATAATTTTCTAAGTTTAATTAATTTAAGATGTTAGCCTTTTAAAATGTCAATACAATATATAAAAAATACTTAGAACAGAAAATAAGGATGTAAAAATTAATCAAATTTGTTATAGATAAAGGTTATTCTCGACATCTGTAGCTAAGGAGTTGAACGAGGGGTTTTCTTTTCAATGTTCTTGACGAAACAAGCCTTTTCCATATACTTAGGGTTTTCTTTTCAATGTCCTCTTGAATTCTGGTGTGTATTTTTTATGTTTTAGGAATTAAAACTTTAGAGAAGTGAACTTTATTGAAATTAATTTTATAAAACTGATTTGTAAGTAAGTAAGATTTATATTTATTTATATTATAATTGGTTTAATTTTAATTAATGTAGCATACCCAATAAAAGGAAGTGCATGTTTATCTATAACGAAGAGGCACTTGATTTCCTGAGCCTCCCTTGACTGAACCACATGAGAAATCTGTGAAAGATGTGAAATTGGAACCTTGCTGTACTAATGGAAAGTGGTCTTGATTTTGAATATCTCTGCATTCCACCTAGTAGATTTTTATATTATATGTTACTCAAGTGGCAAGGACAAGTAAATCTCAAAATATTAAACATTTATATTATATGTTACTCGTGTGATTCCATATATGTATATTTTTATTATTTTTATATTAAAATAGGTATACTTATATATTTTAATATATGTTTTTTAAGAGACTAGTTAGCTCAAACAACGATAATATTTTCAGTCGCTGCTTAATAATTTTGGTTTCCATCTCCTTCTCGATCGTCTTTGTTTATTTGGGAGATCTGGTCGTCAATTTGAAATTCTTCCAATACTCACAATTTCAGGAGGGGGTTCTGCATGTACTCCGACACTTAAGTTAGTAAAGGTCCAAGTTATGCAGGATATAATTAAGATTAGAGTAATAGTAACTCATTTATTGGGTTACCTTCCTTTTTATAGTGTTTGAATGGACCTTCAAGTGATTGGACTGAAAGCCCAACTTACCAATCTAAGTGTTCTTGTAAAAGATTGTCACGTGGCTGCCTTATTGATACCACGTGTCTGATGATCACAATAAAATAACTTACTGAACCTGGTAAGGTTAGTCCAGATGGTACTTGGTCGTTTAACACACAATCGGTAACCATTCGATCGGTTACCTCATGCGGAATATGCAATTATGTATTGGTTGGAGTGGTCAGCCTACCCTATAGTACATAGGTCCCCCCAAGTCCTTAAGGACACGAAGTGACCGAAAAGGACTTTTTAATGTAGCGCGTACAGACAAGAAATTGATTGGTGTATACGTGGGACGAAGGCATTTTGGTTTAGGAGGGAAGCGCAAATTTCATATCGATTTTTGTGCTTTCTCGTTTCGTGCATCATGATGTGTCAGCTCAGTTGTTGTGGATCGTTGATCTGACTTCGATCAAACAGCTTTGTGCAGGCGACGGTTCGACTTCTCGTCCCTATAAATAGCCTTTGCGGTGGGCCATTGGAGTCGCTTTCTCTACTTTGGAAGTCTCGATCTTCACGGTATTCGGTCCAAGCTCACTCTCGGTCATCTTTCCAAGGTAATTCTCAACTATTGTTTCATTTACTGTTGTTTCTTATTCGTCCTTAGAGCTCTCGAGGTCTTCTAGTGGATCTGAGGCGCCTTTGTGACAGGACAGTTTGGCATGCGAGGTTAGCTCCAGTGGCAGTTCTCTGGGACAAGCTCGTCCCACGTCTCAAGTGTTCTGTTGGTGAGGGTGGGGTTAACTCTGAGGATAAACCTACCCAGGTGGTTCACGATGTTCTTGAGGGAGAGTTGGTCGTCAGAAAGGACGTCGAGGAGGGTGTTGAGTTGTCGTCCTACGAGGATGATTGGCTCGACTCTAAGGTAACAAAGGTTGTTTATATTCATAATATCTCTTCTTCTATTAAGTCCTTTATAGATAGTGTAGACATGTTAGATATTTCCCTTCCTAATAACGTTTTCACCTTACGTCGTTGTTTACCCACCGATCGAGTATTTCACGGTCGGGGGTCTTCTCCTATTGATTTCTTCTTTATGTATTCAGAAGTTTTCAGAGATTTCTGCATTCGGCTTCCCCTAGACAAGTTTAGTATAGGGGTATTGAGGGCGTTGAATGTCGCTCCGACCCAACTTCATCCTAACAGTTAGGCCTACCTTAGGGAGTTCCCAATGTTGTGCATGGGTTGGGTTTGAATGCCACTCCGCCCCTCTTCCTCCATCATTATTGTACTCGATCGGGTAAGAAGGTGAGTTGGCTATCTTTGCTCAGTCAATCCAAGAACCGCTTGCTCAACCCCTTCTCATCCTCCTATAAACATTTCAAGGAAACCTTCTTCAAGGTGTTGGTTAAGGGACATAGTCGTCGATATGTGTTTGACGACGATGTGCCTAAGTTTCCTTTGTACTGGATGAAAACTCCCACAAAGTACATGTTATGGCTGAGGTCGACTTTTACCATTGAGAACGTCTTGGCTCTTGGAACCCTAGAACAACTGCCCCGCAAAATATCCACTCAAAGACTCCTCGGGTGTTATTCAGCCAATGACAAGGCTGGTGTAGTTGTAGATAACTCATTCCCTTTTATCTGATTACCTCTAGCCTTCCTCATCTGATTTTTCACTTGCCTTGTAGATATTTATTGTCAATGGCTCCTCCCGACGACAATCCAGTTTTGAGAGGGTTGATTTAGAAACGCCAACCTATCGTTGACAAAGGGAAGAAGCCAAGGACCGAAAAGATCTCAGAACGGGTGGAAACCATAACAGTGGTTCTCCCTCTGCCACAACATCCTCCTACTCAGGCTCAAGATTCTCCGACCTTGCCGGGAGAGCGTCATCCTAAAAAGAGGAAGGATAGGGAGCACAAGAAAGATAAAGAACATCGTTCTTCCTCTCGGTGCTCCCCGACTAGGCTCCGGCCGTCAACCACTTTAGGGGACCATGCTGTAGCTATGGACTTCTTGAAATATGACCTGATGATCTCGAATCGCATCAATGTCCAGCTAGATAACTACGAGATCGGTCCCTACTCAGCCACGACCTCTGCTTTAGATTTCATACTGCCATCTTCGAACTCACTCCCATGCTCTACTCGTCGATCGAATAATGGGCGATGAGTTAATGAAAAGAGAGACTGAAGACATGGAGAAGCTAAAGGCATATTTGGCTAACTCCTCCACGTCCTTTAAAGCAACATTGTTGGCCAATATTAACTTGGTTGGCACAAACAAAGATTTGGAGGAGAAGTTAGAGCGGGCAAATACAGAAGTGACCTGCTCCGCGAGAGGTGCTCGGTCACCGAGTGAAAAGAAGAGGATGCGAATAGAAGGGCCAGTGACCTCTACGAGGAAGTGGCCAGGTTGGAGGAGGAGGTGGCAGCACTCAAGGTCGCCCGAGAAGAAGATTGTCGCCAGAAAGCTCAACTAGAAAAAGAGGTAGACGAGCTCCAGGATTATGTCATTGAACAATTGGGGTTTGACCTGGTCGTGCAACTAACGACCTTCTTTTACAAGATCCCTACCGATGAGGGGAATTTCGATCCCTATAAGGCCTTTCACAATGGAGAGTTGTTGTCGTTGGAGGATATTCCTGATGAGGCCAAGGAGGAGGCTGCCAACAAGGAGGAGGCTGCTAAGGAAGAAGGAAGGGTAGCTACCCCGAGTGTAGATGTTGTGAATATCTTTGATTAGGTATTTTTCATCTTATGTGGTCGTGATTGTCTTATTTTTGCGGCTTGTGTATTCAGCCAAATAGTATTTTGTATACACCGTCCTGTTGTCGATCGAGTTTTAATATTTTGAATACAATCAACTCTTTCCACTTCAGTTTAAATCTTCAATCCTTTATCTTTACTAGTTATCTTGGTAGCATAGTTGATGTCTTTTGTATTCCAAAATCTTGCATGCCATTACCTGCTAACGAGTAATATATCGAACTTTGAATATTGGTTTTGTACTTGATGGTCATCTCATCGAATTAACTTGTTATACACGGTCGTTTTTAATAATTATGTTGCATAGAATAACTCGGTCAATTCTTTAATGTTAAGTTAAATATTGTAATTGTGTACTCTCCGGTCATTCAGATGAGTGTACAATACGTGGTTTCGTGAGTATTTGACTTTAGTCGAGCGATTATACACTACGTGATTGGTTCCATGGATGTACTTAACACTACGTGGTCGGTTCCGCGAGTGCGCTTTGACCTTGGTGAAGTGACGATTATACACTGCACGGTTGGTTCCGCGAGTGTGTTTATGTGGTCGGTTCCGTGAGTGCGCTAGACTTTGGTCAAGTGGTGATTATACACTACGTGGTTGGTTCCACGAGTGTGTTTAACACTACGCGGTCGGTTTCGCAAGTGCGCTTGACTTTGGTCAAGTGGTGAACATATACTACATAGTTGGTTTTGCAAGTGTGCTTAATACTACGCAGTCAGTTCTGCGATTGCGCTTGACTTTGTTCAAGTGATCATACACTATGCAGTTCGTTCCATGACTATGCTTAACACTACGCGGTTTGTTCCGCGATTGCGCTTGACTTTGGTCAAGTGGTGATCATACACTATGCAGTTGGTTTCGCGAGCGTGTTTTGCTTTTTGGTCAAGACGTGCTTTCCTAGAATTCATCAAATTTAAATTGTGCCTCGTTAAAACCTCCTTAGCCAAAACCCTACTTAGGGAAAAATGTCGTAGGTAGGAAAGAGTGCACAGGTTACAATATTTAACTATAATAAAACTTTAAGTGATTCGCGTTCCATGTCCTCGGTATCGGTTCTTCATTTAAGTGTTCCAGCTGAAAAGCTCCATTGTTCAGCGCTTCACGTATTCAGAAGGGACCTTCTAATTTGGGGCGAACTTTCCGTCCGCGGGGTCTTTCCGTGCTTCGCCTGTCATACGCCAAACGAGGTCCCCTTTCTAAAAGGTGTGAGGCCTCACCTTGCTGTTATATCGTCGGACATTTAGTTGCTTGCAGACCTCTTCCCTTATCCTTGGTTTCTCCCGCAACTTGTCTAACAGACCGAGCTCACCCTTCATACACTCTTCATTGATCTTCAGATTGCTTAGCTGCATACGCAAAGTTACTTCTCCCACTTCGACCAACAACATGGCATCCATCCCATGCGTAAGATTGCATGGGGTTTTCCCTGTTGCAGATTGTGGGGTACACTGATAAACCCACAACACTTCAAGTAATTCATCCGCTCACTTTTCTTTTGTTGTGTCTAGCCTCCTTTTAAGCTGACCGAGTATGACCTTGTTGGCAGCCTCTACCTGCCCATTCATTTGGGGTTGTTTGACTGAGCTGATGACGTGTTTGACCCCCAACTCTTGCAAAAAGGTTTCTAATTTTCGGTCAACAAACTACCGACCGTTGTCAGTTATGATCGTATACGAGATTCCGAACCTACAAATGACCTTCCACATGAAACCCTGTACGTTGGCGGCTGTGATTTTAGCGAGGGGCTCAGCTTCAATCCACTTAGTGAAGTAGTCTATTTCCACAATGAGGAACCGCCTTTTCCCCGAAGCCAGAGGAAAGGGTTTGATTATGTCCATTCCTTATTTTGTGAAGGACCAGGACGCCTGGATATTGTGTAGCTCGGTGGAAGGTTGATGGATCAACATTGTAATAATCAAGAAAGACAATTGTCTTAAGTTTCCATTGCTCAAATATTTCACCTTTAAATAAAGGTGGATGATTGATATCTTGTCCCTCAAAGTCCATTAAGTTTTTCAAGATTGTTTAATCTCGTGTTGTTAAGAACTAACCCTAGAGTTAACTCTGATACCAACTAAAGGTGTAGTTGGCTCCACAAAAGGGTTGAATGGAGCCTATAAACTCAAATCACAACGAATATTAAATAAGCAACAATAAAATTAATTTTGAGGCACACAAGGCAATTCTAAAATTAAATTTGAGGTATAAGATTTATCCTGGTTTACTCAAATTTAAGCTATATTCAATTCCCTTAAGCAACTACTTAAGAGATTTCTTTAATCAATTAATTAAAATAAGTATTATCACCTTTAAAGACGAGTATTATCCTTTATTTAGGAAATATGAGTATTGTCTTCTCTCTAGGTAATATCCTCTTGATCTCTACCTGAGACCAAGAACTCTAAAAAAAATAAAGTAAGCACTCTCACAAAGAGAACAATAAAAGTTGGGTATAATTTTACAAGATGAAATAATTTAAACGCTCAACCCAAAATATTTTTATACTCTAGATACCCATTTTCCAAAGTTCTTGATTAATTTTTAAGTGTTTGCCTTGCCTTGATACTTCTCATTGTGCTCTGCAAGATCCTATTTATAGATGCTAAAATTGACATGTAAAACTTAAATATGTTTTTATTAAGATTTTGATACTTGAATTTTTTAATCTGTTGTGTGAGTGAATCTTCAGTCTTTTGAGAATTATGCTTCCATCTCTCTTAAAATTCTTTTATTTAAAATAATAATAGAAGATATTAAGAGATAACTTTCGATGAAATGTTGTGAATAATATCATATATGGGTGCAACTTCTCTTTTTTTTTTTAACAAAAGATAATGACAAAATACCTTTCCTAAAATCATAGAAAATGAAATTTGATTGTGCATAAAACTAGTGCTACATCTTGAATCAAAAAATAAAATTTTATCTTTACGAATATTAAATTTTATCTCTATCAAAATCGAATTTTATCTTTATCAAAAATCAAATTTTTTTTCTTTATCAAAAATTAGTTCTATCTTTATCGGAAATTAAATTTTATCTTTATCAAAAATAAAAGTCTATCTTTATCAAATATCAAATATTATCTCTATCAAAAATCAAATCCTATCTTTATCAAAAATTAAATTTTATTTTTATCAAAAATCAAATGTTATCTCTATCAAATTCTAACTCTATCAAAAATCAAATGCAGTCTTTATTAAAAATCAAATTTTATTTTCATCAAAAATCAAATTTTATCTTTCAATTAAAATTTTACTTTAATTTTATCTCTGAATAATATTTATATTTAAAAAAATCATTTTGTCACAAAAAATCAATTTAATTAAAAATTGGTACTTGTTATTTGAGACATGTTACTTTATTCTTTGACATTATAATCCTACACACATTATTTA
>Ga0123340_1002896_pt1 | contig 15818 bp, 10 predicted proteins | sample SirMexnodulemix_FD_89961 | JGI IMG/M metagenome (GOLD analysis project Ga0123340, IMG submission 89961) | Root nodule microbial communities of legume samples collected from Mexico - Siratro Mexico nodule mix | ecosystem: Host-associated > Plants > Roots > Nodule | place: Mexico: Nepantla... | reverse complement strand
ATGTAATCTTGAATGTAACTTATATTGATATATTTTGATCCCTTCATAAATAGTATTTTCAGCTATTTAAAAATAAAGGTTAAAAATAATATATTAAAATATATAGGAGATGACTATTTTTTTTCTTCTAAATCTCTCTTGTGAAAGAATAATTCCTAAATATGTGGAGATAAAAGAAACAACAACATAAAAAAAAAAGAATCACTATTATAATAGTTATATAAAGTTTTGAGCAATAGATCATAAATAAATTATAATAGCTCTTTAGAACGAAAACATCAACTTCAGCCTAAAAATTAAAATATTTAAAGTTATTTTAGAAACAAGAGTGCTATTAGACACTAGTTTTTTAAAATATTTTCTCGACCTCTCACAAAAGTAAAGAATATTTATATAATATATTATTCCATATTGAATTTTGAACGTAAATACAAAACTTTACTAAAATGTAAAAATAAAATAAAATTGAAAGTAAGTCCTCCACTGGAATAGGGTGAATATTTGGTAATCAAAATTATAAGATTAGGAAATTTAATTCTTTTAGGGTGTTATGATTTATGGTCCACGTCTACTAGTTTGCAAAGGACTAGTGATTTAACACAAATTAACGTTACTTCCTGCATGTTTTATTTGCAAAATTAGAAAAACAACATATGAATATAATAACTTATAGATTAAGGAGTGAAATATAAAGAAAATGAGAAGAAAAAGAGTTGAAAGTAAGATTGATTAAATTAAATTAAAGAAAATAGAAAGTAAATAAAAACAAAAAAAAAAGTTTACAAGTAATTTGGTTAATAAGATTACTATTTTATCTATATATTTAAAATAAACGATAATAAATTATTTATTTTTACTGTCCGTGTGTATATCAAAACATTATTCTCATAGAAATTGAGAAGTCACATGGAAAAAAATTACGAATTATTTAATACTGATAATATATCTAAAAATGTAGAAAATAATTTTAATAAAATAATTGAAATTAAAGTAAAATTATTATTATTATTATTATTATTATTATTATTATTATTTATATTACTATTATTTTACGAATTCATTATTATTATTTAAATTTTATTATGTTGTCCGGCTAACTTTCTTCACGGTTATTCTCATCACAAGGAGGGATTCCAATGTCTCTTTTCACCCACAAATTCTTTCCCCACTTCTTCTTCTTCTTCACATACCCACTTCATGCAATTTTTATTATTATCATTATTTTTTTTTGTTTAATTGCCTTTCTTCTTCTTCTTCTTCTTAAAGTGGATTCATTCAAGAAAAAGGTTATTATTGGACAACAAAACAAGTGTGAGCAAAATTTCTCTCTTCTCTCTCTCAATTAACGAAGTCGTCGTTACTTTAGTTTAAGAAAAGGAAAATGTACCAACCATATCCTTATGGAATGTGAGTTATGGCACACTTTTTGCAAGATTCTAGATTATCACGAGAGCTCCTTTGCTTCGCTTTGTTCTTATCTCTAAATTAGTGGACACAAAATTTTTATTATTTTTTAAGTTGCCAAGTTATCTGGTTGATTCACAGAGCCATGGTAGTTGTAAAATTAAATGTGAAATTCTTTAGATTGGTGAATAATGCACCATGCTATGTTTGAACCTCTTCAAGGAGTGAAGTTATAAACATTATATCATACCCTTCAAACAAATATATTTTTAAATTATACAAACACAAATATGTTTTACAAGATTTGATACAAATAATCAAGAAAATTTACAACTATAGCTTACATTATTTATTGATAAAAACAATGTTTTGAATATAGAATAATTTTTTTGGACCATCCATACCTTACTCTAAACATGTGTTGAGGTTCTAATATTTTAAGCAAGTGCAACGTACAATCAAATATTAGTCACCAATCACTAGAGGCATCCAAATAAAAAGAAATCATACCAAAACAACTTTAACAAAATTAAACTATACACTAAATGATAAATTATTGAAACTTATGGTAGTGAAACACTTCAGCTGCACTATCAAAATTAAACAATTCATTAACACACTACTTTCCAATTAACTTATAGGAGGGTATTGTTTCATGTTTTACTATCGTATAATAATATATCTGAACTAAACAGTGTGGTTTATGAGTGTGAAACCATGTATGGTTCTGAGTAGCTTGGTTCATAAAAGAAGAAGAAAAGTTTGTACAGAGAAAACGCGTTTTGATGGATGATGGTGAGGAAGTGGAAGGTGTTGTTGGTGTGCAATGTTTAGGTATGACAATTAGAACGTGCACATATCATTAATCTCATTGGTGCAGAGACCAATGAGATGATTCTCCACTCCTCAGTGCCACCACGTGCCTCTGCTTCATTGGCCAATTTCCAACCTTCTTCCACACAAAAGCATCCTCAGTTAAATTAACCACATTCATTCTCCAGTCAAATATTATTGTTAATCACACACGTCAAAATAATTTTCATTCTGATACAAATTTTTGTTAAAAATTTTCGGAATTGGTAAAGAAAATAATTATGGTAAAAAATATAATTATGACAATGAATAAATAGTATAAAATTGACAATATCTTATTATAAAGAATTCACGATAATATTATACAATTTTATTTATGTGAACACGAATTAAAAGTGAAATTTTACAGAAAAATATACGAATTCACTTAAATTTATGTTGAGTATTTGAATGTCAAATCTTTTAAGGTCAATTATAGTATTTGATATATTATCTGTTTTAAAGTTCAAAACTTTCTTATGATCTTGTCTTTAAAAACGTCTTAGTAAATAGAAAGAGAAAAAAAATATTTAAACTAATCTTGATTTTAACTTTTATACAATAGGATGTGTGGATGTGTGATTATATTGGATGTATCGATCTTTTATTTTCATTATATGAAAAATTACATTAGAATGAAAATTTGGTTTCTAAAAACATTAATCAAACCAGAAATTATTAGTAACGTGCATGGAAAAAAATGTTATTGAATGCTTGGAGTTGTGGTAGTAGATGCCAACTCAAACAAAAAAAAATCATAACCAAATAGTAGCTGGTATTTGAAATAAGATAATAACATTAACAGCTAGCATTTTCAGGAAGAATCTCGCATGCAGATTTGTGAATATGGCAATTGGTTCTTAAAAAAATGAATTTTAAAATATAGTAAAAATATGGTAAAAGAGTAATGGTCGTAGTTATTTAATTGTTTTTATTTAATTTTGTGTGAGTGATAATAATGATAAGTATAATAATACGGTGGTAAGGTAACATAATATTCGCTTGGCTTTATGCTCGTACACTCTTTATCTTTCTCTTTCACCTTTGCTTCTCCTCAACGTTCGGTAGCCTAAAAGTTAGCCCTAATAAAAAAAAAATTGAGAAAGAAAAAGGGAATAAGAGAGAGAGAAAAAGTTTACATTTTTACAAGTATAGAGGTAGATTACAGTTAAGAGAGGAAAGTGGGTTTAATGGGGTTTTCTAGAGAGAGAGAGAGAAGGGTGTGATGGCCAACAATCCCATGAACACGGCTTTGGCCTTTTATTCTTATTCTTGTTGTTGAGTGGTGCTGTGTAGAGAGAGAGAGGGTGTGGTGGTGATTCCAGATGCTTTGGAAATGGGGAAAATTGAGCAACAGCATGTGCAGGAAGAAGGGCAGAGTGGTGGGAGTGAGGTTGAGGCTCCACTCTGTTGGGTCCTTCTTCGACCATTCAGTTTCAAGTGTCTGTTCCTTCTCCTACTCAGTTTGTCGGCTTTGATTTCTTCACTCTTTTGGGTTATTCCTAGGCGCACTGTTACTTATAGTTTTGATGCAAGAGATGTAATTAAGCAAAGTGGTAAGTCTCAATCGCTTTCCCTTTCCTTCTCTGCAATTGCCTTATTGGTGGTTTTGGGTCTTTTGGCATATGGAAAATTTTAAAAATTTTGCATTTGGGTTGTTTGATATTTTGATTGTTGAATTTTTAGTATTGTAGTGATTGAATGATTGGAAATTTTATCTTTTTGATCGTGTATTGGATATCAGTCATGTGGGGGGTACTGAGTGAGTGGTTATCAGGAATTCGGGTTTTGGTTGTGATTTTGTTTCTCACAATTAGATTTTGTGGTGTTTTGAGTGAAATACTGCAGAATTTCGTCTTTATTTGTTGAATGAGGATTTATATGGGGCATGTGGATGTGCAATGGATAGTTTGATTTGATTCTGATGTTTGTTATCGGTTTTGTTGATGTTCTGGAAATACAAATGTGGGGATTTTTTTGTATAGAATCTGGGGAAAAGTTGCGTGAACGAAAATTATTTGATGCAGTAGATGCCAAGAGGAACCGCAAGAATAGCTGTCAAACTATCATTAATGTTGTGTATAATTAATGCATTTGATTTTTTAAGAGGTGCGATGGTTTGTTGGCCTCTGACATGCCTATCTGCTTTTGTCTGTTTGATTGTGTGTGCACAACTGTCTTGGATTTAACTTCGGTATGGGCTAATGTGATATGTTTGCATTTGCGTAACCCATGAATTTGGTGGAAGTTTGTATGTTTATTGCTTATATTGGCCCAAGAATTTAAAATGCTGATTTCTACGAGTCACTCTATGTAAAAGGATTAAAAAAATGTTTGTAAAATTAGTATGGAACTAAACACTGGAGTAATTTTGTGTAGAATTGTAAATTTATTATTTGAATGAAGTTCTAAATTATCAGTAAGTGGTTGACTTGTTGTTGACCGTTTACAAGTGCTGGTGGACTCATTAGCAAGACCCTTACTAGAACATTCTACTTGGTTGATATGAGCAGTCTGTTCTTCTTCCCTTCAGATAATCATATAGGCAACTCGTGATACCTTTTGTATTTCAATCCTTTTTATACAATTGTGAATTATTATGGGTAATTATATATATTTTTCACATCCTTTGTTTAGTGCAATGTGTGATCTGCACAACTGTCCCTAATAAGTTTATGTATTGATCTCTTTTTCTATTATTCTTCTAAGATCAATCTTCTGCATTGTAGACTGTATCTCTGTTAAAATCTTATGACATTACTCAGTTCACTGATGATTTATTTTCCTTGAAAATATTTCCAGCTGCTGTTCAGACATCCTTCAGACTGGAAAAACCGGTTTCAGAGCTTATTCCATATGTTGAAAAGTTAGAATATGATATATATGGTGAAATAGCTCTACCAAATACAAAGGTTTCTACCATGCTTCTGTTCTTATATTTTCAGTTTTTCCTAGGATTCTGTTTAGGCATACGAAGGGACTTATAAGCTATTTTATCTTAACAGGTGGCTATCCTGTCCATGCACCAAAGTGTTAAACCTAACTATACTGATGTGGTGTTTGGCGTTCTCTCTGATCCAATGAATGGTTCAATAAATCCAGTGTCCCTGAGTGTGCTGAGGTCATCTTTGATTGAACTGTTTCTCAAGCAATCCAACCTGACTTTGACACAATCAATATTTGGAAATGCATCAATATTTGAAATCTTGAAGTTTCCTGGAGGATTAACTGTAATACCACTGCAGTCTGCTTACATTTGGCAGATGCCTGAGGTTCTGTTTAATTTTACTCTTAACAATTCAATATATGAAGTATTGGAGTATTTTGATGACTTCAAGGATGAATTGAAGTTTGGATTGCATCTATTCTCTGACGAGGTACTGTCCCCTAACCTGATTTACTTGTTATTTTTGAGGGTTTCAACACTATTTCGGATTTCTCTCAGACCGGACTTGAATCTAATGACAAAAAGATATTGTCATGACTTTTTTTCACTTAACTGTATGCTTGGACCCTTTACTATGTCATATGGGTCATTTTTTCCCTCAATAAGTTTTTGCTTGAATTTAGTTCTCAACTGTTCAACTGTTACAATCAAGTTCTTTGGTCAATATTACACTTATTTAAACTACCAAATTCTCATTTTCTTCTCAAAGTTTACATGAACTGAACCAATTAAAATATTTTAAACTTCTTCCATTCAAAATCCACCAATCAAAGCATCTTATTTTACCTAAAATTAGAAAGTCCCAAATTTCCTTCTCTTCAAAACCGTAGTCTTACATCATGCAGAGTTTTAATTGAATATGACTAATGAACCATTCAAATTTCACAGTAAATTTTTCTAAACCCCTCAATTATTTAGTAGAAATTAAGATTTTGAAAGTTTTATTTAGAGGAAGTTGATGGAAGAACTTAATTGTGACATTTTGAAAAACTTGGGCACTCAATTTGAGCATAAAATTCTTGAGGCCTAAATCACACATTAGTCATAGTAGAGGACCAAAAATGTAATTATAACTTTTTTCCCTGTGACGAATTTACTGAAATCTTTATGGAAGGAGAAAGCAGAATGTCTAATTTTTAATACAGAGAACAAAGGCAGCAGAAATTATTCCGTAAGAAATGTTCATTGTTTTTTGCTCAAAGATAACAAATTCTATATAGGTTTTACTGGGATGGGAAAACTTATGGCCATAGCCCTGTTGGTCATAAATGAAAATTTAAGTTTACCTGTTTTAGTAGTTGGAAATTTGGATTCAGAAAAATCTTCTTGTATTGCCCTTTTTGTAATTTACATTTTATTGATGTTCCATACTTTTTTCATTCTTTGCACAATCAAAGAAGCATAGTCCAAAATGAATCGAATGAGAATGATGGTTTGTCTTGTGTTGTACATTGAGGTATTGAAATTTCACTGATGATGTATAAATGTCAATCCATTGAATCTTCCTTATCCTAAATCCTACTATCTGCAGGAAAATATTGAAAGTTCGATTTTAGTCTACTTGCAGTTGCTAATATAAACATCTACAAATATTGTTCGCATTGCACTGATATCTAACACCCGTGTGCCTTTTTTTGGCAGAATGTATACGTGCAAATAACAAATGAAAATGGTTCAACGATAGCTCCTCCAGTAGTAGTCCAGGCGTCAGTCATGCCAGGCGTTGGTAACCTCATGCCTCAAAGATTAAAACAATTAGCTCAAACAATAACAGGCTCTGCTGGCAAAAATCTTGGCCTTGATAACTCAGTTTTTGGCAGAGTTAAAGAAGTCAGACTGTCTTCTTTCTTGAAGAAAAAACTTCATGCTTCCTCACCTTCTCCTTCTCCTGCTCCATCACCACAGTTAACTGATCACTCTGAGCCATCAACTTCTCCACATCCTTCTAGTCCGAACTCTCAAATTTCACCAGCAACTGCTGAGCAACCTCCCTGTTTTGACTGTGAAGTATCTTCACCTGCACCATCTATTGTGCCTGAGCAACCTCCTGACCCTTGTCCGTATAGTGGCTTCGTACACCATCCTATTTCTTCACCAAAATCCTTTTCCCCTGACTATTCACCTTCTGCTGCCCCTACCTCAGATTCTGCCAGCCACACTACTGAGGAAGCTTCTGATCTGTTCCATGGATCCAAGCTTCGGCAGGGTGAAGAAACATCTAAAAAATTGGTGTCTCAGTTACTTGCCCCATCCTCTATATGTAAGTGTATCTGGTCATGTAGACTCACTTCTGTTTCTCATGCTTGGCTATAGTTGAAACTTGGAACTGATAAGATTTGCATAATGCTGACAACATATTATTTAAGCATTCTTTTAAAAGTTTTGTTCTACTTTGTGGACCCACTAATCTTTTTGGTAGCATGGTTACTCAGTATTTCTTTTACACATCATCACCTTGCATGCATGTCAATTACTTTTAAAGAAGTAGAAAGTAGTTGTAGTTTAAATATCAGTTGCTGTATCAGATGACTCGGTTTTTCTTAAACATGAATTATGGTCTTCTCTTGATTTGCTGTATTTTCTTAGAACTTTGTTTTTACTTTTCCCTTTTTCTTTATTCTGTGCAGCATCAGCGGGTGGTGATTTCCGTGGGGAAATCTTGCTAATGGGATTTTGTATGCTGTTAATTTCTTTTGTTTTTCTCAATGATACCACATTTGATGATATGGATGTTGCCTGATGAAGGATCCTGGAGACATGCAAGGAATAAAGATGCTTTGCAAGTTTTGTTCAGACATAGAAGGAAGAAGCTTCCGTCCAATTTTAATTTGCCTTAATTTTACTTCAAGCATGCAACCACCACCATGTAAAGCTCCGGTGGGTAAAGGGTCAAAGCCAGAAAGTTGGCAGGCCTCTCATCTACTACTACATATTATCTGAAGCATGAAATTGATCCCAAAGGGGTCAACTAACAAACAGCGTGATCAAGAGCAAATTTTCCTTTCAGATGTCAGAAGAACCGTCCCTTGTATACAATCAAGTGTATGATAAGCAAAGAAATGTGGGTTCTTTGAGCATCTGAATCTGTAAAACGTCTACAGTAATATCTAGCAAAGAGATAAATTAGTCACACTTGTATAGCTCTATGCTCCCCCTTTTTCCTGCTTTTGAAAGAAAATAAGAATTCAAATTCATCCATGAAGAAACACCATGACTGTGCTCTGTAGTCGAGACAGATCTTTTACTCTAAAAAAAGTGGTCAAAGGAAATCGTAAGAGAAAGGTAAAAGTTAATTCCATGTGTTCTTAAAGGTAAAAATTGTGAAGAGATGCCGTACCTAGAGTTTGATTTGAAGTATGAGAAGTGAAAGAGAAAAAGAAAAAAACATCTTGCTGCACATAATACTAATGGTTGATGATTGATTATTCATACATTGTCTCACAACATTGATTCCTCATGGATTGTTGGTATAGTTATAATTTAGTTAAAATGAAATTTCAGCTTTTTTATCTAAACTTTTTTTTCTCAAATTCGTCATTAGATGTAAAAAAAGTCTTATTTTTGTCCATTGGTATGATCTTTTCGATAATTTATTACACTAACTTAATCAATTTAATGATACATAGTTTAATAGACATTTTCAGTCATCAAACAAAGTAAAGCTCAACAAATTGAAGTAAAACAAAAACTTACATGAGAGACCAAAGACCAAAGTTAACCAAACAGGCCGAAGAGACAGTGTGCAGGGCTTATTATTGTTAGATCATTCAATCATCAGGGTTTATAGTTTAATTCAATAATAAACAATATGTTTAATTCAAAACCATAGATAATAATAAAAAATTAATAATCATCAATGAACCAATTAATAATAAACAAAACCATAGATAATATGTTTAATTCAAAAGGTTTATAGTTTCATTTTGTAAAAAGAATGGAGAATTTCTAATATTTTGCCACATCATATTCTAAATCAATTAAAGCTTATCTGGGAAAAACAATTTGGAGTAAAGTCATTCCTCCTCATAAAACTTTCATCTTATCAAAACTACTGCATAGCAGATTGCCTATTAGTTAATTAGGAAATGTGGGATAAATGTGATATCATTTTATCTTCATTGTTCCATTTTTTTAACATCATTGTTATTTTTAGTAAATATTACCAAGTTTTCCTAAAACTAATATATATGGAAAAGATGTTATCAACTTAATGTATTTTACTACATAGGTATTGTGGGAATGATAACAAAATAAATTTGACACAAATAAGTTATGCACACCAGCAAAGACAAATTTTTATTTATTAATATTTTTTCCACTTTGACCCAAAAAAACAAGATCATTGATTTGAAGTAATTATGTTAAGAAACAAAGTAATTTATTCTACATTTTGTTTCTAGTTTTTCATCTAAATTAGTTGTTCTTTGAAATCTCACTGCCATCTTCTCCCATAATTTGTAACCATCAAAATTTAGTAGTTGTCAAATCTGAGATGTTCGAGATTTCTTAATATCTAATTATATAACAAAACCTTATTTTAAAAATGATTTTATAATTTTTTTTTTCAAAAATAGTTAAAGTTCTATGATACGAAGTTAACCATTATGAAGTACCAAGTCCCCAATGGACTATTATGAAAACTCTGATATAATATTTCACCTTTTATTTTTCTCCTCTTAATAGCCAGTTTTGAAGTGAGTTCCAAAAGGCTTATAAATTTATCACCTGGATAATGTAGTTATGAATTGGGATGTAGAGGGTTCTCGTGGATTCTTGCGTTATGTAGTTGAATAGAGGAAGAGACATTAATAAAATAAAATATTATTTTAAGATAAATTAGTAGAATATGAAATACTACAAAATTTAAATATAATTTCATAACTGAGTCTTCAACAAGATGCTAACAATAATCTGGACCACATAATATATCCTCAATAAAATATAATTATCATTTTATTCTTCTCCTCTAAAGACCACATGATTACCTTATCTTTCACCTTTAATCAAAATATATTCTATATTTTCCTCTTAGTTGTGTGCAAAATATAGAAGAGTTGGATGAGATAGAAGCTAAATCAAATTCAAATGATATTTTTCCACCAACTAAGATAGACTGTCAATAAATGATACTCAACAACTCCAATTCCCACTTGCTAGATATGTGAACTCTTTCTAACCAGTCTAACAAGATCATTCTTAGAATAAAAAAATATATATAAAAAGTAGAACATTTTACTTAGGTTACCAACAAAATTAGGTCATTAACAACTCTCTAAAAAAGACATATCTGGGTTCTAGCCCTTTGGAAACTCTAGAATTGTTTAAGAAATGCTTGATTCCCAACTCTCAGCCCCTTAATTACTTTTTTATTGCAATTCCTTCCAAAAGGCCCCACGCGAAGTTAACCCCAAAGAGTCTTGGATCAACAGGTCCTGGGAGATTGAATGAAACTGTGAATGGTCCAGGTGGGCATGACTTCCGAATTTTCATCTCATAAAGTAGTAATTGTCTTGTTTTAGGTGATCCTCTTGTTATGGTTCTTCCATGAGTTACCACCCCTTTGATCGTAACTCTCCCGTTAGATTGAACATTACAAGTAACCTTACCTGTTACAAAGTGAAATGATAATCCATTAAATATACAATTATGAAAAAAATGAGTACAAGTCATGAAAATTATGAATTTATCATTAGATGAAGATTGATGGATTTTCTGAAAAAAAGGAACCACAGGACATAAAAGAATTGAGGCAGATTCTAATTGAAGCCACTTGCAATTGAAAATGATCACACTTTCACTAGATCACTATCTTGTCTTACCAAAGGTCTATGCACAAATTTGTACAAAAGTTACAACAAAAAAACAACTAACTATCATGGATACCATGATAGTAGCAGTTCTAATAAACATCACCCAAAATATTTGTCCAAGTGAATGAACTCTTCAGGAACAGAATAACTACTACCCCTTAATAAAAGCAAGCTGCAAGCACTCAGTTAATATATAAAAAGGTTCCATGGTATAATGGATATCCTGGTCATCTCCATTTCTGATAGATGGAATAACAACCCTTCCAACAGATCATTAAAAGACAATAAGGACCTACTTGGATGAAATTTTTCATAAACACTTTTAAGAAAAGAAAAAAATAAACTTATTCAAAGTCTAAAAAATAATTTATGAACAAACTAATATGTAGAAATGTTTTCATATAAGTTTTTTCAAAATCATATTGTTACTTGTACATAAGTTAGGTTTAATTTATGAAGAAACTTTCACTTCTTTCTTATTCTCATCTTTAAGAGATTTCCAGAAATAAATAAGAGTAGTAAAATTTACCTAAATGTTTATGGACCCCAACTAAGGAAACTCTGAATACATATGCCGCTTCACCAATACCAATATCCACAGTACCCAAAGGTGGACACAATATTCCATTTCTGGCTGACCCTTTAAAAACAGTAGAACAATTCTGACTCCAGAATCCAATATCAGGAACAGATAGAAGTGGCATGTATGTTGGGCCGTCAGATTTGCAGGTGTTCTTGGAAGGATGAAGCTTGACATTGTGTTTTGTAGGGAACATAGACCGGAACTCTGGCATTGGCAGTGTATCATCAACATTCTTTCCTTTGTGTCTCTGTTGAAATTTCCCTGATTCACCTTCCTCATTTTGAGAATTCTCCGGCTCTATGTTCACACTATAGTCATCATCTTCATAGTCCGCCCAGTCACTAGAGTTTAACTTGAGAGTGGTTACCCTAGTTAAAGACTTGAATCTATTCAAATCCTCCTCTTCGATGTATGCAGTAGCAGGATCATCAATAAATACAAGCCCTCTCACAATTCTGAAAAGATTGGGGTCCCATTTCTGTTCATGAAGATCCAAAGGGAAAAAACTGGTGAACTGCGGGCTATCCGGTGTAAAATCAGAAGAGGGCAAAAACAATTTTCCCTGTAGATACATACGGAGCATATGGGGATCCAAGACAAGTTCACGAGAAGAATATCTGAGCACATGGTAATACATTCCCTCCAAGAAAGCAATGGGAAGAAATGAAGGTGCCAAATCACTCAAACTGTAGGGTGGGGATCCACCAATTACTCTTTCCCTCACAGAACATCCTGTGTTATAATGCTTGATATCGGGTCCCAAATAAGTAGTGTAGATGAAATCAATAAGAAACTTCCTATCACTGTCAGATGGTACTGAGCTGTCACCGACAGACTCTCCATAATCAACGAGATATCCTCTAAACTCCATGAGTGCTACAGATTCAAACTCAAGCTCCCCTGAAACAGCAAAGAGAATTTACAACAATATAGAATATTTATTGAAGATTATATTTATAGTTTGTAATTTCTAATGAGGTAATAAAAATCAAGGTAAATACATCTATCTGTTTTGTATGAATAGATTTAAAAGATCATGCTTAGGGTTTAACAATATCATGCCTTTTAGACAATCCTTTTGAAGACTACTATAAAAATCTAGTCACATTTGAGGGTTTTCCTATGGTGACCCTCTTAATGGGATTTCCAATACACATTACTTTGAGAGTGGTATCCAGTTATTGGGTTCTGCGAAGAGGATAATGATCTTTTTAGAAGAGGGATTTAGGGTTTTTTAGAAGAGGGATTTAGGGTTTTGTGAGAGAGTAAGATAAAAAGTTGAGTTTGTTATTACTCAGCCACATGAACAACTACTAATAGAATATGAAACAGCAATAAAAAATAAAGAAAGAGAAATATTCTAATCCAGAAAGTAACAATATTCAAAGAGAAATATTCTAATACAGAAAGTAGCAATATTCAAATAAAGAAAGAAGAATATTCTAATACAGAAAGAGAAGTCTTCAAATGAAAAAATAAAAAACTAAGAATAAGACATAGCAGTCTTGAGAAGAAACTTACAAGTACGGAGAAGCAGGTAGATTTGCGTCTTCAAGCGCCGCACAGTTTGCACAGTTTAAAGAGAAGACATGAAAATTAGGGTACTTATATATATATATTAGTTTAGGAAACGCTAAATGAATTTAGGCAAGGCTAAATTAGATCACGCCTATAAAAATGTTGTTTAAAGATACTAAAAACAAAGGTTTTGGAAACGTGGATTAATTAACATTAAAAGCCACAGTTATTTGCGCCGAGACCCTTCAGGCCACGTTGATCTACGTGTTGCCTTTTAATTGTGTGCCTTAAAACAAAATAACCGTGGCCTGAAAGAAACAAAATTGTGGGAAAAATTTTTCCTGCTTCCCTGGCGTGCTTTGTTCTATAAAAAAAACACCAATGTGTATCACACACTTCATTACACATTTTATCTCTGCATTTTCATAGTAAATACGAATTTGATTTGAGGTTTTTATTTGGGTTATGTTAGGTATTTACGTATTGTTCTATATCGTTATACTTTTAACATGGATAACCCTTTGTTGGATAAATTGGAATTACACTAGCCTTTGTATTGTTAGGCTCTTGAGTTGGATAATAGAGAGTTGTTGAGACGTTGCATTGTAGTTCAAATGGCTCGAGGAAAGGGTGAACATACCTGGAATAGAAGGTAATCTTGGTGTGTAATAAAACCGTTCAAGGGCATGCCTATTGCTGTTTTTCAACAATTTTTCCTGCCTAGTAGCATGAATGTAAAATAATTCTCCTATGAGTTTGCAGAAATTGTCCTCTTATGCAAATAATTCTCTATTTAGGGTGCTTGGATAAGCTTTTCTTTGTTAATAATGTTATTAATAGTAGCAACTCGTTTCAAAAGCATGAAAGATTGCAGTCCTTAAGGCTACAGAGTATTCAGAGGACCGCAAGGAAGAGATTGAGAAAAAAGTCCTTGAAAGTCCTCATGAAAGTGTAAGCATTTCAAAATGCATTTACTTAAGCTTGGTGAAAGTATATCTCTTACATGACTTATTGGAGTGTATAGCTTGTGTGAAAGAAGTTAAGGATGTAAAGGAGGCTGCTTTTGAGTGAATATGAGTAAAATTGTGGGTATCAATTAAAGAGAGAAATATTGCTTAAAAAATTTGTATTATTTGTGTTCATTAAGGAGCAGATCATGAGATATAGCACTGTTTACATATAATCAAGGAAGAAGAAATAAAAGAAACTCTTGTTAGACACTTACACTTGGATAAGAATATGCTTTTGTCCTGTTTTAATGTATTGATTGTTATATATGTTATCTGTTAAAACATTTAATGCAGATAAATCAATTACAAGGCGCCACAAAACTTTTGAATCAGTGGATCTAAGGCAAGAACAAGACCATGGTTGTGCTGATACTAAAATTGAGGTTGAAATCTTAAAATCTGATTTAGGCATAGGATATGAGGTTCTAATATTATTACTGTGTTGCATGGCTGCAGTGATGAACGGGTGAAACCAATTAAAGGAGCTATTGACTTGATTGCAACATTTGGAAATCTTCCAAAGAACCCTGATGAAAATTGAAGTCTCAATGGTGGTAATACAACCATGTTTGACGGTGTTACGCAATTGGAACTTTGTTTAAGAGGTGGTTTTCCTGGAAACTCATGTAAACAAGCAAGCGAAGCAACTGAGGAATGTCAAAGATTGAACCATTCATACACCTCTGCATTTTCTTGGTGAGTTCTGTGTTTTCTTGTGACTCTTTTAGTTCTTTAAATGATATCTACCACTACCAGATTATGTAAAATCTTTCTAGTCTTTCTACCCTAAGAAACTAATTTTGATCAATGTAAGGAAGTTCTTTGTGGAGTTTTTTTTTTATATTATTTCTCTCGTGTTCTTTGTGAAAGACATATTGAAAAATTATTTTGATTACAACAAAATGCTAATGTGGTTATTCTGCTATGAGTGGACAGCAAAATGCTGACCGTTTTGGTTCAGCCTTACACCAATTTATTTCTATGTGCTTATGTTTCTGTCAAATCTGCATCTTGTAGAGCTTCAGGCACAATTACTTGACTTTCTCAGGTTCCAATGTTGTTTCATAATGGATTTAAACGAGAAAATAAATTCTTTGTACAATGCAGAAGCACTTCATACGGTCTGTGTGTAAATTGAATTACAGGGTTGGTATTTAGATACGAATTGGAGTCAAATATTTGAAAGTTAAAGGAGATGTTGCATAAGATTGAGCTTCATGTAATGGGGCCAAAACATTTGGTATTGGCATGTTAATGGTTATGCAGTGTTTTCTACTATAAGCCTAGAAGGCTAGTAATTATGTTGTGTACAAGGGTTTCAACAGCAGTGTTATGCTTTAGGCCACAGTTTTGTATTCTGTGTTGTCGTCTAAAGTGATATTTATTTTATTGTAGTAATTCAAATAAAAAAAAGGAATATTCTAATCCAGAATGAGAAATTTTCAAATAAAAAAATAAAAAACTAAAAATAAGATATAACAGTCCGGAGAAGTAACTTACAAGTACGGAGAAACAGGTAGGTTTGCGTCATCAAACACCGCAGAGTTTAAAGAAAAGACACGAGAATTAAAGTATATAATAATAATAATAATAAATTGATTTAAATAATTTTAATTCTTACAACTATCTATTTCTAATAAAGTAACAACTTGTCATTTTTTAATATATATATATAGATTATATCAATTATAGGT
>Ga0123340_1002894_pt1 | contig 15825 bp, 23 predicted proteins | sample SirMexnodulemix_FD_89961 | JGI IMG/M metagenome (GOLD analysis project Ga0123340, IMG submission 89961) | Root nodule microbial communities of legume samples collected from Mexico - Siratro Mexico nodule mix | ecosystem: Host-associated > Plants > Roots > Nodule | place: Mexico: Nepantla... | reverse complement strand
TATTATTATTAGTATTATTTTTGGTTATTAATATTGTAAACATCCAATTTCGTCCGGACAAATAAGATTTGTTTTTAAAAAAATATATTATTTAGACTTTTATCATTTTTAGAAATATGTTTTTTTAAAAGAAAGAGATTTAGTCTCTTTTTATTTAAATAAAAAAACAAAAGAGGAGGAATTTTGGTCCATTTAAAATAAGACTACAGAAAAAAAATTTGAATGAAACCCAATCTACTAACAAATTCAGTCAGAAAAATAAAATGATTTGACCGAGGCTCAATTTAATAGAAATTTATTTAGAAAAATAAAATAAAATAAAACAGTTGTGATCCTGTATGATAGAAATAAATCAGTTCGGTTGAAGCTCAACCTATTAAGGGTGAGTCAAAAAGGAAAATAAAATTGTTATTTGCACTGCCATGTGACACTTTCTCTCTCCATTTAGTGCTTGCAGGTTACATCTCTCCACTTTCTCCATTGAATATTATGTCTGCCATTTTAGTTACCTATTTTTAATGCACAAAAATTAATTAAAAGTTAATGAATTAATTGAAAATTTAAATAGGTGAGCTGATGGAATCTGATAATAATTGGTGATTATTCTACTTAATTGCAAATAATTGTGAATAGTTCTAATTGATTTTTTAGTTTCCTTGTAATTAAGTGCATTAACTGGAAATCATTAATAGAGTAAATTGAAAGGTCTGAAGAAATTTTATAAAACACACCGAGAAAAGGAAAGAAAAAAAAAATAGAGGAAGCCATATAGAGAGAATTTTACAGAAAAAAAAAAATCATCAAGAACTTTAAAGTCTAAGGATAGTCCTATTTTACAATTGGAGGAAAAAACTTGAAGTAAACAAAATTAAGGAAAGCATCTGCAACTCGCATGTCTTAATCCTTTGCTCCTTTGTAATTGTAATATGTGTGGTTGCACTATTTGCTTATTTGATTCTGTGACAATTTATTATCAAATATTAGTGTTTTTATGCTGTGTGTAATAGATAAAATTACATCTTTGAACTATCTAACACCTATTAGAATAGGTCAGAACCTTGAATCCAAATTGAAACATAAATTCAATATCCAGAGAATACAAAACCCTGCATCAAAATTTAACCATAACATTCAACAAACAAAACAAAAAAATAAGAGGAAGGAATCATCACGCTGCCAACGAACTATCGTGGCATAAACCAAACAGTCCAGAATCCTCGCTAGCCTCTAAACATCGTTAATCGAAACCCTATAACAAAATAGAAACATAACCAAACCTTAAGCTTAACCCGTCTCCAACAAAAAAAAACCCCAAACATCCCCGACACCAGTAGTGATCACAATGACACCTACCACCTTCATTTGAGTTCGCGCCGTCATCACCACCATTAGTCGCTCACCAAACCGCTAACTCCTTATGCCACGTTCCCTGGTGTCACCGTCTTAGTCTAGTTCCATTCACCAATTTGCCGCCGCCCTCCGCCTGTGCTCTCAGCTGCGATGACCATCGTCGGGCCATTACTGAGTCATCTCGCACTGTCGCAACACCACCCAAGTATTATCGCTGTCTCACGACACAACAATTATTTCCCCACAGAGAGAGAGGACCTAAGCGGCGCTGCTGGTCTTTTCTTCTCTCCATATCAACCCTAATGAGACATTGGGTTATGAGGTGCATAGAATGATAAAGTGGGTCTGGCCAAATAACACTGAAAAAGATGAAGTGCAGTTTAGGTATAAAATCTGGTGCAACGTGAAAAAAAAATGCAGCATTTTTGGGCTCACTCAAATAAAATAAAGGTGCAGCATTTTGGGCTCACACACTACAAAATTAATACGAAGCTGGGCTCTGTCCACTTTGTATGAAAGAGTTGTGTCATGTTTTTTTAGGTTTCTAAGTATTGGTTTTCTGCATTATAAAATTATTATTTATATCTAATGTGTTTTATTATTATTATTTATTTGTTTTCTTAACAAATCAATAAATAATATTTTATTTAAAATAAATAAAAAATGAAAAAATGTAAAATTTAAAAAATTAAAAAATATCAATTTTTCCATCAAACAATTTTTAAATTAGATTTACGTCAACCCTAATTTTTCATCCAGAATGAAAATACGTAAGACCAAGGTCAGTCCTTGTCGGGCCCAAAAATAAAAAAAAATTATTTTCTTTGTCTTGTTTGTCTCTTTTTGTTTTTATTTGCTATAATTGCGTCTGTATTGTTATTATTTTTGGGGAAAATGACATTTTTAGAACAACACACATTTCTCTTATTTGATTAAAGGTATTGTCTTTGGACGGGGCATTATGAGGGGTGCTAATACCTTTCCCATGCATAACCAACTCATGAACCCATATTTGGTCCACAAAATTTTTTTGGTTTTTCTATATTTTTCCATAATAAACTATGGTGACGACTCCATTCTCTATTGAAAACATTTTTCTAAAAAGTTTTTTACCGCCCCGTCACGATCCTGGTTACGACAGATGGTGACTCCACTAGGAATAATTTAGAGAGTCAAGCCAATTTAATTGAATAAGTAAAGATAAGTGTGGTTTTTTGAATCTTATGTTTTCCTTCTTTTTGTATATATTTTTGCTTTATTGCTGAAATCATTGAACGTTAGGATAGGTGACATGCTTTGTATTTGCCTGGATTTTTTCTGTTTGTTTAATAGGTGGGATTCGGTATGCATTTTTCTCCCTTCACACATATCCTAAGTGGGGCTCTATATTTGGGTCTGTGAGCTTAGAAATAGAGGAGTCGCGTAACAAAATTGGGGGATGTACTTCTTTACTTAGTTGTTGTGAAAACTCTAGCTAGAGTCTGTTCGTTTTGTTATCATGTCCATGAATAATGTTCATTACTGAAATATATAGATGTGTGGTAAAACGGGACATAGCTCTAGTGACCTTTAATAGGAATTAGGGTAAAGTTATCTTGTGTGAGCACATTTACAAGCCTAGAACTTAATCCTTGTTAGGTCAAACCTTATTTAGGACACCAGGAGAAAATTTATGCAACTCAATGACCTACCTTGTTGTTCTCAGATTACTGCTACATGTGCGAAGCACCAGTTGTTTTTTTGAAGAAGATAGTTTGGGAAAAAAAAAACATTAATCTCATTTTTTCCATACTCATACATTACATGCAAATTAATAAATTGAAAAAAAAAATCAATCACGCCTTTTCCATGCTCATTGCATTACATGTATTTTCTTTTTCAAAAAAACCTTTATGTTTTTTTATAGTGAAACTATAAGCTTGTACATACATCATGGAACTTAACATGAGATATGGGTTTGAGAGGAGCAATGAAGTAAAGGGCCTGAAGAAGAAAATAATGATCAGGTTGTTAGAAAGTGATTTGACTGGTCTAAAGGAGCTAGGACTAAAGCTCAAGGCAGTGCAGAGAGCTACCTTTAAGAGTAGATATAGAAATCTACTGGGACTATTAGAAGTTCAAGCACCTGCCATTACTGCTCTGACCTAGTACTATGACTCTCCACTCAGATGTTTCACCTTTTGGGACTTCCAACTGGTGCTTATCATTGAGGACTTTACGCAAATCCTGAATATGCCCATAGACAACATGATACCTTACCAACACTTGGAATGACCCATCTCCATGTTCACCCTATTTAGGATCATGAGAGTACCTGCGAGGGAGTTGAAGGAGAAATTTGTTATTTTGTACGACATGAAGGGATTTAGTCTGAGTTTCTTGGAAGGACATTTGTATTGGTTATGTGAGGAGGAGGATTGGGAAGCCTTTATGGATGTTTTTGCTTGACTCTATGGGATTCTGTTGTTCCCCTAAGGCTGATAGTTTTGTGGATGATACTGCAATCAAAGCCTTCATCGCTTTTAAAGTTCGATCCAAAAACCCAGTCACAGTGATCCTGGTTGATACATACACATCCCTTGATTCATTCAGGAAAATGGAAGTTGGTAGTATGCTGCCTGCCTGCTTTGTTTGTTTGGCTGACTCTCATTTTGAAGAAAGAGTGGTGGGGATTAAATGCCCTATGGAATCAATTAAACAACAAAGGCTGGAGATGAAGGGAGCAGGTGGTCGGGCTTAATGTCTAGTTGGTTTAACCCAGAGGAAGATCTAGTGGCAGTCGACGTGGTAGCAACAGTCCCATTTGATGTATCAATGCGCCCAATTTCTTAATGTATCACTCATAGGCACTAAGGGTTGTATCAATTACAATCCAGTACTAGCTCAAAGGCAGTTTGGGTATCTGATTAGAGAAGCTCCTACTTTTGCTGTTTTAGAACCATTATTGTTTCTGTATAAAGAGGGTTCAACTACTGAGATACTACCGGGATCTAGAGAGCCTAGGAGAATGTGGTCCTTATAGGGCGAGACTCTAGGCTAAATGAAAAAAATACCATATCAACAATGGTTGGCAGAACGAGTCCGATAGATTAAGTTGTCTTTCAAACTGATTTCTCCTAATGTACAAGAGGAGGAATTAGGGCAAGTGGAAGAATCAGAAGAGATAAAATAGTTGAAAAGACAGGTTGAAGAACTAAAGGGCAAAACTATCAGGTTGCGTAGTAGTCTTTTTGATCTTTGTCACAGCTATGCCAGCTTGAGGAAAGATCATGAGACGTCGTGAAAAAACAAAAATGGCAAGAAAGATACACTCTTAGGATAAAACAAGACTTGGCTACTGGCAACACCGAGTTATTGAAAAGGGTCCAAGAAAGGGATGAAGCTTTCTCCTCAGAGCGTTAGTGGATAAACTTGTATGATGAGGCCAAGAGAAAAAGGCAGGAAGTGTTTGGAAAGCTCCAGGATCTCCAAGTTCAGATTGATGAGATGGAGCGATCGATGAGAGAATGGGAGGAAAGGGTAAGACAGGAACACGAGCAGCGAATAGAAGCGGAGGAGAAATATGAAGTCATGGTTGCTAAAGCGAAAAAGCACATAGAAGAGTGTAAATAGATTACTAAACACTATAAGACATGCTTTTCCCAGCTAGCGGCATTGGCCAATGGGGCCAATAAAGATGTTCCAAGGATGATGGTTGAAGCTGATACGGCTTTGCATTTCCACAAACCATCAAAGGAGGTGGAAACTTTTATAGAGCATTGCAATAGGTTGGTGGGGCTGATGACAAATATGGCTGCTCGTAGCAGAGATTAGTTGCTTTGTCTTTTCACTTTGGGTACTTGTAATAAAGTTTTCATTTGACAACTCACTTCCCAATATTGAATAAAACATAGAATCCTGTTAATTCTCCATGCGTGTTCCACAAGTTTTATAGTTCATGGTTTGATTAGTTTGCATTTTTGTGTTCATTCTTCTTTTTGCATATTTTCTCTAATTTATCTAAAAGAATCAAATAATTTTTGCAATTGATTTGCATTTTCATATTTTGCTCTTTTTCTATTTCTTTTGTAAATTAGAAAACACAAAAAGATGTAATAACGACTAAATTTCTACAACACCCATCCGGAACTCGTGCAAATCGCAAAAGGATGGAAGACTAGGATGAAGCATGAGAGTCTATGAAAGCTGACACCAACCAATTGAAGTATCAAATGGGTCAAATCCTTGAAGCCTTAGCTGCTTTGAGAAACATTAAGGATCAAGTATTTATAAGAATCTCTTTTCGTAAGAAGGGTCAAAGATGTCAAGAGCCCATTAAAGGACATTTTTACATTAATTTGTCAAATGGGTTATTTCAAACCTATTTGCAAGCCAGAGGATACATGTGGGTTTCATGCTAGTATGGAGCATTAGGTTGATGAGTATCCTGAATTCAAAAGTTTTTTGCAAGATTTGCTAGACCGACACATAGTACAAGTCTATCATCAAGGCAAAGAGGAAGAAGTGTGTACTCAAACAAGTGAAGACCCTACTCTGTCTGGACAACTGTTGTTATTGCGTTTTGCTAGAGATCGAAAAGTGCCTAGAGAAAGATAACCCGTGGTGATACAGAGTCCATCCCCTTTTTCATATAAAAGTGATAAGGAAGTTCCATGGAAGTATGGGATCAATGTCTTGAAAAAAACATCGAGTGAAATACATGACAATGGAGCTACAGACATTGATGAGATTATTGTGGATAATATTTTTGGGATTAGAGGAATGACAAGAAGTGGTCGCCTTTGCGCCCCAACAGAGTTGCGAAATGGCAAAGGCCACGAGAAAGCTGGTGAAGAAGCAACTATGGAGAAGGCTAAAACATTTTTGAAAGGGAAAGCCTCACTAATTGATCAAGATCCTAAAGGGAAAGACAACAAGGAAATTTCTGATGAAGCAGATTGCAAATTTTTGCAGTTTATACAGCAAAGTAAATACAAAGTGGTTGATAAACTAAACCGCATGCCGACCAGAATTTTATTGTTAGATTTGTTTATGCATTCCTCTCATCGAAAGTTGCTAATGAAGATCCTTAATGGAGCTCATGTGGAACGAGATATATCCTTGGACCAGTTCGAAGGGATCGTGGGTCACATAAGGGCAAATGACTACCTTACATTTACTGAAAATGAGATACCCACAGAAGGGAGAGGTCATAACAAGGCTTTGCATATATTCGCCAAGTGCATGGATTACGTACTGACAAGAGTACTTATTGATAATGGCTCATCCCTGAACGTGATGCCAAAAGCCACACTGGATAAAATATCTTGTGAAGAGGCATACATGCATCCTAGTAGCATGATCGTAAGAGCTTTTGATGGAAGCAGAAGAGAGGTTACAGGTGAAAATGAATTGCCTATACAAGTGGGACCATGTATTTTTCAAGTTATGTCCCAAGTGATGGATATATTTCCCGTCTATAGTTGTTTCTTGGACACCCTTGGATACATTCCACTAGTGTTGTACCCTTTACTTTGCACCAGAAGCTCAAGTTCATAGTCAATGATAAATTAATTATAGTCTAGGGAGAAGAAGACTTGAAAATTGTGGGAACAATGTATATTGAGCCTTTCAAGGTCAATTTGTACTTATCAATTACATCAGTAATGATGGCAAAATTCATGCTGAAAGAAGGATATAAGTACGGACATACGTTGAGAAAAATTGCTCAAGGACTCCTACATCCGCTAGAACTAACTGAGAATAAAGGAAGACATGGACTGGGATACAAACCCATCTGGGCAGACAAAAAGAAGATGATAAAAGGAAGAAAAGAAAAAAAAACATGGCTAGATTACAGGGCTATGAGCTAGAGAAAGGAAGAATTGCCCTATGTGATATAGGACAAACATTCCGAAGCGCATGATGGATTAACAATGACCAAGTGTGATGGAAGCCTCCTATGGTGGATTTGATCCTTGCGGTTTGCTACAGAAGTTGTAGCTTGGAGAAGAGCTTGCACCGAATGAAGGAGAGCTTCTTGAAGGCAGAAGCAATGGAAGAACGTTTGGCTCCAAGAAGAATGTCCAAGGTGTTGTGAGATGAAGAGGAGGAGAAGAAGTTTTGTTAGCTTCTAGGATACATTTGGTGGCATGAATGGAGACATGGTTGAACGAGGTGAGGCCAACCTTCTAGGGTTCTTCAAGAGCTTCTAGGAGAAGCAACTCAAAGAGAGAAACTTGATAGAGAGCTGGACAAATTTTGGCAGCAATTCATTGTGGTAATCAAGCTTGCAAGAGAGGTTTAGAAACCTCTCATGTAAGCTAGATGGATAGTGTGTACCCTAAGCTAGGTTTAGAAACCCTAGCTTGCATCACACGCTAGGGTTAGGGTAACCTAGTGTGTGAAGCAAGCTTCCACTAAAACCCTAGGCACCTTCCTTCTCCATCCAATGAGAAGGTACCACATGCCATGTGCTAACCCTAACTTAGGTGCATTTACAAACCCTAAGGTACCTAGGGTTTATTTACAAGAAAATTTTCCTATGTTAATTTTTACACTTTTTCAAATGGTCCTCAAAGTTCAAAATAGTCAGCATTTTAATCTATACAGGTGCCTCTGACTCTTCATTAGCTTTAAGGTGTCTGATCATAGCTCTTATGACTGGACCTTGTTTGGTCCTTCTTTCGTTAAAGTGGCAACAATTGAAGAAGTGCTGACAGAAGGAAGTCTGAATCTCGTGTCCCCTTGTCTTCCTGATGCAAGAATCAGCAATTGGGAGTTCAAAGGTTTACCCATGGTGTTTGCAATTGATGAAATGTAATTGTTTTTCTTTATTTTCAATAAAGCTTTTTGTTTGGTCCTAAAACTTTGTGGTTTTCAAATTCAATAAATATATCAATTTGCATCTTTTCCAATAAATTCATGGTTTCCATACTTGTTTTTCTTGTCTATTTATTTTCTCAAAATCAAATAATGTAGATATGATGATTTTGAAAATTCAAATCTTTCGCATCCAATTTTCAAACTCCCTGTCGAGGATATGGAAAATGATTATGACGAGAACTATGAATCCCTGCCATAATTATTGAGATTAGTGGAACAATAAACAAGAGAAATCAAACCACATGATGAGGGTCTTGAGACAGTTAATTTGGGAGAAGAGGGGGAAGAAAAGCATGTCAAAATTGGTAACAACATGACAAAGGAGATGCAAGAACGATTATACACTTTGTTAAGGGAATTTAAAGATGTTTTTGCCTGGTCTTATCAAGATATGCCTGATCTGAATCCTGACATAGTACAACATAAGTTACTCTTAAGCCAGAATGTTCTCAGATTAAGCAGAAATTGAGACGAATAAAACATGAGATGACATTGAAGATAAAAGAAGAAGTGGAAAAACAGTTTAATGCAGGTTTTCTGGTGGTGGCCAAATACCCTTAATGGGTAGCAAATGTCGTGCCAGTACTAAAGAAAGATGGGAAGGGACAAATGTGTGTTGATTATAGGGATCTGAATAGGGTCGACCCTAAGGATGATTTTCCATTGCTGCATATCGATACTCTAGTAGACAACACTACTACATCTTCGTTATATTCATTCATGGATAGTTTTCTCCGGGTATAATCAGATCAAGATGGCATCGAAATATATGGAAAATACTACCTTCATTACTCCATGGGATACCTTTTGTTATAAGGTGATGTCATTCAGACTTAGAAATGCTAGAGCAACGTATCAGAGGGCAATGGTAACTCTTTTTCACGACATGATGTACAAAGAAATTGAAGTTTGTGTCGATGATATGATTGCCAAATCCAAATCTAAAGAGGAGAATCTGGTCAATTTGAGAAAGTTATTTGAAAGATTAAGGAAATTCAAGCTCAGGTTGAACCCGACAAAATGTACTTTTGGCATGAGATCTGGGAAACTTATAGGTTTCATTATGAGTCAAAAGGGGATCGAGGTAGACCTAGACAAGGTTCGTACAATTTTAGAAATGTTGCATCCTCGCATGGAAAAAGAAATTCGGAGTTTTCTGGGAAGACTGAACTAGATAACTAGGTTTATTCCTAGTTAACTTCCACTGGTGAGCCAATATTCAAATTTCTGCGCAAAACCAGGTTAGAGAATGGAATGAAGACTGTCATGTAGCTTTTGATAAGATTAAGCAATATCTGCAAGAGCTCTCAATACTACGTCTGCCAGTTCTTGAGCGGCCTCTTATTTTATACCTAACAGTGTTAGATGGATCAATGGGTTGTGTTCTGGGTCAACATGATAAAACAGGAAGAAAAGAGCATGCCACCTATTACCTAAGCAAGAGATTTACGAATTGCAAGCAAGGATATTCTGCATTAGAATGGACTTGCTATGCTTTGGCTTGAGATGCTCACAGATTAAGACAGTACATATTAAGTCACACAACATTGTTAATCTCCAAGATGGATCCAATCAAGTATATCTTTCAAAAAACATGGTCTTACGGGAAGAATAACTCGATGGAAAATGTTTCTATCCAAATATGATATACAATATGTTATTCAAAAGGCCATCAAAGGCAGCGCCCTTGCAGACTATTTGGCACACCAACGTATTGAAGATTACCAGTCCATACAACCTAAGTTTCCGGATAAAGAAATTTTGGCTCTCTTCAACAGAATGGAAGATGACAATAATGACAACACGTGGACATCATTCTTTGACGGAGCATCTAATGCATTAGGGTATGGAATAGGAGTAGTGCTTATCTCTCCTAAAAAGCAATACGTGCCTATGACAGCTAGATTATACATAACATTTCATCATTTCTTGAGAGAAGATAATCAATTGGTTGATGCTTTGGCTACCTTATCATCCATGTTTAAGGTGAACCAAGGATGAGAATTACCAATGATTAGGATAAAGAGTCATGAACATCCAACTTATTGTTCTTTCATAGAAGAGGAATCAGATGACAAACCATGGTATTTTGATATCAAGCGATACCTCAAGAGTAAGGAGTATCCTGAAGGGGCCTTTGAGAATGATAAGGGCATGTTAAGAAGATTGGCTGCAAAATTCACTAGTAGAAAAATGATATTTAATCACGGTTATATAAGGCTTACAAATGCGGTTCCGCAACCGCAATGGATGGAACCGCGATAAAAAGTATTGAAGATACCATCGCAGTTGTACAACCGCGATAGAAAGTATAACATATCACCGCGACTTTTCAGAAATCGCATTAAGAAATGCTCACAGTGTGCAAAGATAGCAAAAACCGACGTTGTCATTGGACATACCAACGTGGTTCCCTCTATAATTGCACTGGTATGTCCAATTTTTTTAAAAAAATGGCAGCAGCAAATAGTTGCTACCCAAAATCAAAATTCAATAGTTGTTGCCAAAACAAAATTCAATAGTTGCTGGTAAATCCAAAATTCAAAAACCAATATCTCCAATTCAAAACAATAATACTCTAACTATTTGCACAACCATTATATAAGTCTATATATGCATACACTAGAAAATTGTTACAATATACTACAACTTAGACAAATATTACATAAGTCATACAATATACTATACTTACTACAAGTTTACTCTAAGATTTCATTTCTCTTCTCAATGAAGTAAGTTGCCCATTCTGTCAGAATATCTTTTATGTACTTGTGTTCAATTGGGTCTGGATCTATGAAAACCTAAAATAGAATAATCGTGTTAGTAGTTACCATCATATGCTCATCATAATTTTATCTAATTTGAACACTTTCATACATGTTCCTAAGAGTCGATGATATGGGCTTGGACTATGGTCTTCATCCAATGCATCACATAGTAGCCACATTCCCAACTTCTTTTTTGTTTGTTACACTACAATTTCATCAAAGTTAATTCATTAAACAAGTCCACAAGGAATTTAATAGGTTCAATTAAGAATAAAAATACATTAGGCTGCACCCAACGTAGGGTATGGGATGAGGGTATAGATCTACTGCCAAGTACATTAATAACATTAATTGCACTAAAATCAAAGATCATTAGTAATAACTTTTATACAAACAAGATCAATATTTTATAAGGTAAATTAAATCATACCCTTGTACCACTTGTTTGAAGTCATTACTTGGCTTCTTATGCAGTGAACAGAACCAGACCACAGTTTTATCCAAAGGACGAACAACCATTAGTTGTCAATGTCTCCTAAAATAATGAATCCATTATTAATGTTCTCTAAATTACTTGAATTTAAAAATATAAAGATTAGTAACTTACGATTGAATAATTGAGGCAAAATAAATGCTCTTTCTGGATTCTCCAATCCATTTATGTATATAAGTTTAGCATTCCAACCTTTTATTTCCAGACATTTGTATGCTTTATGGCTCAAGGAATCCATACATATCAAGATTCCCTGAGTTATAAACTAATTTATTCATGTACCTGCATTGTTAATATATTGAATATCAGTAAAAACATATTAAGAAATGTAAAAATGTGTAACTCTAAATATACTTACATCATCAATAACTGAATGAATGTAATGTTTAACATTTGGGAGCCCATGATGATTTCCATTATATCATTCATGTATACGTACAGTGGCATACCACCATTGTTGACACCAAATAATGTATGATCCCACCGAATTGGACAAGGTGAATCATACATGATGTGGAAAAGCCTAAAAACTCCTGAATTGGATTCACTGATGTTCGGAGTTGTTGGGATGGTTGCGGCTCAAGACTTGGTGATTTCTGTTTACTCCCACTGCCCTGTAATAAAAAATAGCAAAACTAAATGTATTAATTTAAACAAAATTAAGTGTTAATTTAAATAACATGAAGAGAAATGATGACAATCATACCTTATGTTTTTTAGAAATGACCTTTAGATGTGTAGGTCATGCAATAAATGTATCGAGTGCTTACCCCACAAATCTAACATCTGATGTGGGCTCTGGCACCTCGGAATCAGCAACTTTAACTTTTTTTACAACCACTCTACTTAAATCTTCTCTAAGTGACAATGTGTGGATCGTTGAACCTGTAGCATAACTCTCCCAATCGCTACCACACGAGGAGGATCTCCAACAAACAACTTATAAAGATATGAAATATATGTTTGTAGCTCCTCCTCGTCCTCGTCCTCGTCATCATCAGCAAAACTACCCTTTGTGCTAACTCTATCACGTGTTTCATCTTGCTGCATAGGTAGTGCTTCATCTTGTTGCATAAGATTGTGCTGCTGTGTCATGCCTATGGATGAAATAACAACCTCAAATCTTCTATCAAAGGACTTAGATAAACATCTATGTCATTTCCGGGTTGCCTTGGTCCTGATATCATCATAGACAACATCATATACTTTCTCTTCATGCACAACCAATATGGAAAATTATAAATAATTAGCAAAACAGGCAATGAACTATGTTTGCTACTTAAATTATCGTATGGATTCATACCATCTGTTGCAAGATCAAGTCTGAGATTTCTTGGATCCCACAAAGAGTCAATTTTCTTCCATTATGGTGAATCGGTAGCATGTCGTAACAACCCATCACATTTTCTTCCATTTGCATGCCATGTCAAGTTCTTTGCATCATTAACACTGGCAAAAAAACGTTTTAATCATGGTATGATTGGAAGATACCACAATACTTTTGCTGGAGGACCCTTATTCATGTCATCATCATCACCGTCATTATCCTTTACTTTGTATCTTGAAACCCCACATCTAGGACACTTATGCAATCCTTCAAACTCTTTTTTGTACAATATGCAATCACTGGGACAATCATGTATTTTTCGGTACTCCATACCCATTGGACACAATATTTTCTTTGCCTCATAGTGACTGGTTGGCAATGTATTACCTTCTAGAAGTATTTGATGAAACAATTCTAACAATTCGGTGAAACTTTTATTAGTCCATCCATTTCTTACCTTGATATTAAATAATTGCAATACTGTTGACAAACGGGAAAAAGTAGAACAACCGAGATACAATTCTGTGACTGAATCATCTTTCAATGAATCATACACATGTGCTTGGTGGAAACTATCTTCTCCAATATCACGAATCATGTCTTCCATGCAATCCTCAAAATATACATTACAATATTCACATTCAGTTGTAGATTTGCTAGAATATTACTCCAAAACTTCACCATGCCAAGTCCATATTGTATAGCTCTTCAAGAAACCATCACACAGAATATGCTCTCGTATCAACTCAATATCTTGTCTTATCACATTTACACAATTCACACACGGACAATAATATTTGTTATTTACTCTTACTCCATTCCTCTTTGCAAATTGTATAAACTCTTCAACACTGTTCTCATACTCATCACTGATTCGACTTGTAGTTATCCAACTTCGATCCATGACTACATTTATAAAAAAGAATTCATACACATTAAGCAAGGTACAAATGAAACCTAAAATTGTCCGGGATCGAACATCCCCAGACTCAATACCAACACATAATAGAAAACATAAAATGTCGGGGATCGAACATCCCCGGACTAAGTACCAACATGTCATGATAAACATAAATATTACAGAAAACATAAAATGTCGGAGATCGAACATCCTCGGACTCAATACCAACACGTCATGATAAACACGATACAATCACAATGCTATAATCTGGGTCTCTCTAACATCATCCTAGTGTACAAACGAATATAAAGCACCAATAAAGTAAGTTAATGGACGAACCTAAAAAATAGAGACAATGGCAGTAGCACCACAATACAATGGCAACAGACTTGAGAAGCGTGTCAACGACTATGGCGGATACCTGAAAGTAGAAAATGAAGTTAAACAGAAAAAGTTTAGCTATTTAGCTTTCCTGGGTGAGATAATGTAATTTTTATCATTTTCTATAAAGATGTAAGATCCATAGATAAAAATTTGAATAAATGCAATCTCTTGGGGAATTATCGAAAGGTATAACATTATTGTTAACAAATTGATACACTTTGTGGGACAGAATACGATACTTTTTTTATAATGAATAAAATATGCATAAATAACCTTTTCAATCTCACTCATGCAACTCAATTAAATTAAACATATATTCTTTTAATACTAAAAAATACCAAAATAGTTACCTACTATTTTTTATATTTTTCATGGAAAATAACCGTTGGCATGTTAATGTCTTACAAAGCCAGAATTAGGGTATGTTTGATATTAATTGGAAATTTTGCCACTTTGAAAAATTGTGTGGTATACTTAATTTCTGTCAATGTCATAACATGATAATTTCACTAGGTATTAATTCTGTAAAAGAAATTCAATGTTTTAAAGTCAACTTGATTAAGCGATCTCAATAATTGCGAGGTCTCATTCCCGGCTAAGAAACTCAACATTCCCCAGATTAAACTTGATTAAGCATTCCCCTGATAACCTAACAACAGAGACGACACAACATATATCACGTTCCAAAAGTGAACCCATATTCCCATGAATGGCTTCACACCCAACAAAAATGCAAAATCACTTGCAATATATATCCGAAACAAAACAAACATAAAACCTTAGCTTGCAATAAAATGAAGATGGATTAAACCTAGGTGGTGACCTTGAAGACCCGACGCCAGCGGCGGTTGACAGCGTATGGCTGGCGGCCGTTCTAGGAGATGTTGGAGGGGATGAAGTTGATGATGGCCAGAGAGAATGACGACGAAGGGGTTGAGGATGATAGAGGAGGCGAACGTCGACGAGTTAGGTTTCACTTCCTTTCCCTTATTATGCAGTGTATTCCTCTCCCTTTTTTAAATTTCAAAGTGATTTTCGAGAGAGGAAGAATGACCCAAAGAGAGGAAGAGGGAGGAAGAATGGCATTGTGCGAGACTGCTTCAGAGAAAGAGAGGAAGAATGAAAACGAGAAAGGAAGGAAGAGTTAATGTACAAAAGCCCTAAAGAAAGGGGATACAAGCGCGATTGTTAGTGGGAACCGCACTTTGATCCCACATACAAGGGTGGTTATTTAAACAACCGCCCTTGTATCTCCCTACAAAATAATTTAAAAATTATTTTGCAGATACCAACGCGGTTGTCTAAACAATCGCGCTGGTATCTCCCTAAAAATTTTTCAATTTTAAATATTTGTGCCTTACCATCGCGGTTCTCGCTCCAACCGTGGTGGTATGGTTGCACTTAATTTCAAAAATGCCACCGCTTTTCCTTTTTAACCATGATGATATTCTGTCGTAGAATGTGTTTTTTCTACTAATGGTTGCATCTAAAACCTATATTACAATAACTATTGCTAATCTTGAAATTAATCTCATACGGATGCTAATTACGTAAATTAAAAAAAAAATACTATACTGAAAAATAAAAGTCTCCACTTACACTATTCATTAAAAATATGAAATTCGCATTATCATTACGTTGAGTTCTCAATCAATTAGATTATAAAATTAAATTAAATCTAAAATTTATATATGTTGTATTTTTTATTAACAATTAAGTTACGTGTTAACTTTAAATT
>Ga0123340_1002893_pt1 | contig 15829 bp, 10 predicted proteins | sample SirMexnodulemix_FD_89961 | JGI IMG/M metagenome (GOLD analysis project Ga0123340, IMG submission 89961) | Root nodule microbial communities of legume samples collected from Mexico - Siratro Mexico nodule mix | ecosystem: Host-associated > Plants > Roots > Nodule | place: Mexico: Nepantla... | reverse complement strand
TATATATATATATATATTTTAAGCACAAATATGCACCTAAATCCTTTGTCATATAAATGAATAAAAGGTAAAACCTATCAAAAATTAATTTAATGTAGTATTAATGGGTAAGAGAGAAGAAGAAACTTAGTTCTTTTATTATTATACCATGTATGAAGAAATGTATATAATAACTAATTTGTTTTAACTAATATAATCACCTTATTAGGCCTTTTTAAATCATCATAATTTATACTACCATAAAAAGTCAATATAATTTACAGAAAATGATTTTGTTAAAAAATATTATAAGTTTCAAGCACTTTTATTTTTTATTAAAATATAATTTTTTGATAAAAAACTCTTATAAATATTTAGTATTTTAAGAAATTTACATTATCGAACTATATGACCAAATTAAAATATATAAAAAATATAATTTTAACAAATTAGGTTAAGTATAAAGATAAATTTTAAAATCGGATTGAGCTATTAAGAATACAGCAATAAAATGACATGCACCATCCTTTCTTTTCAACCAACTGTTTCTGATTAGTAGCATTGCCGTCTTGATCAGCTAGCTGACTTGTCAATCTAATGTACTCATCTTACTATGTTATTACTATAATTATAAATATTATAAACAATCAAATTAAAAAAAAAAAAAAGAATCTATTGCAAGGATTATGCCTAGAATATTCCTTAATTGTTAAAAAGGAAAAAACAGTATATATTATTGAGAAAAATATTAAGTGTCATTTTGCATGTATTTCTTTCTCTTGCATATGATTTCTTCTTTTTTGTCCATGTTTTAAGATGGTAAGAGCAAGTGCAGCAATGGTTGTTCTTTCAAGAGCAACTTAAAAAGAAATCCAAATACCCATTTTAAACCACTCCATCAGAGTAAGTCATCACCAAGACATGGTAACTAATATGTTAAAAAAAAAAAATCTATAGAAGATGTTCCATTTTAGTAATAGTTAACACCAATCAATTATCATTATTTAATAATTTTTTATTAAAGTGTGTGACCCCACACCAATCAACCATCATTATTATTTAGTATTTCTTTTCTCTTATACAAAAGTGCAGGGTGTTAAGTTATGATTATCTAAAAAAATTTAAAATTGTTAAATTAGAATAATAACTTAATTAATTTTTTTAACATTAAGAAAAATAAAATAATAATAATAATAGTAAATAAATAATACCTATGATGCAAAACTAAACATTATATATTTTACTAAATATGTTCTGATGTCTTCCTAATCTTTGAGTAACCGATTGATTTTTTTTTTTACAATATTAACACAAAATAATCCAAACTTATGTTCTGTAGAGGGTGTTGATTAGTTAAGTTGAATTGATGATTTTATATATATTAAATATGTGTCTATTTTCTTTTCGAAGAAAAACTTTTGGAGATAGACACTGAGAGATTTTTTTGCAACTTTTTCTATAAAAAATGATAAAAAAACAAGGTTTTCTTATGTAAAAATTATTCATCAATGACAAAAGACAAGCATATTGAACAGATAGAAACCCTTTATAAAAAAAACTCCTTTAAGATAGATTCAGATTGCCTAGAGGTGAAGTTTCCTTTCATCATATATAGACAGATAAAGCAAAGCTGGAAAACCGAGTCCACTTTTTTATTTTTAACTCACACCTTCATGTGTTTTCTTCTAAAGCTAATATTACAAGTCCGTGACTGTGATTACAACTTCCCATAAATTAATGATTCAAACCAAGAATTTAGCACAAACCTCTCCCACCAAGCCATTCTGATACATCTGACACATCCTCATTGGTATGTATCTTCAACTCTACTACTTGGAACCAAAATCTTTTATCACTTTAATTAACAATAAAAAATATACTTAATCTTAAGCTATGAAACGAGACTATATAATTGTTATCAGATCAGTATTAATAGTTCAGGTATAACTAAATAGGTAACATGAATCATAAATTTGAACGAGGATTTGTTTATTTATCTTTTAATATAATAAAAAATTAGACAAGACAAAGATATGTGTTTCTAGAATGTTTTTAAGTTTTTTCAAGTTATACTCACCAGGAACAGAGTCTTATTCTGATAAATAGTTGTAATAAAATTACATTACATATCAACATAAATTAGCAAAATGGAACTTAAACTTTAATTGAAAAAATATACCAAAAGCAAAATACATCTAAGTTTAGTCCTAGATTTTAATATATTAATTATAAATTTTATTTTTTCACAATAAGGAAAAGATTCAATACGCTCTTTTAGTTAAGAACTTTTATGAAAATTTAAAATAGGAATAGCTCCTTACAACTAATTAAGATAAGATTATGTAGTTACAAACTTTACATAATACTGAAAAAATCTCAGTTAACCTTTGCCTAACAGTCCAAGCAAAATGATAATAAGATACACAAATTAAATAATGTATGGAAACATAAGTATTTTTTTGTAGTTAAATTAAATAATCTATGGAAACAAAAGTATTTTATTTTTCTGTAGATGGCAGTGTTTGATAATTAACGTAAATGACAAAAGACATGGAACACTGGACACCAACATTTCGACGATTCAATAACCACTCAAATATAAGCGATTTTGCACCGTTGGATGAATTCTGGAAGTGTCGTTACTTCCATGAAGGAAATAATGAAATAATGTGCATTGTGGGGAGCAAAAATTGTAGGAAATGGTATAAAAAAATAGCAACATATAGCACAGACAAGCATCACCACTTGACTGTGTGGCTCAAACCCCGATACTGAAATCAATTGACACCATCGCCGCCGAACTACTGCAAGTGCATGTATCATCATCATCATCCTCGTCATCTCATTTTCATTCTTTATGTTTTCGTATTTTGTTTTTCGTTTTGTATACAATACACTCATATTTTATGTTGTTTTGCTTTTTTTATGATTTGGCGCACAGATTCATAGGCATGTTGATTGATTTTAGATCATTGGATTATTAGCACAGTTGCATTGATCAAATGTTCGCGTCTCAGCGCGTATAAAAGAGGAACACAGAAACGAAAAACGTTGTTGTTGGGAGTGAGTGGTTATGGAGATGTCTTTGCAACTAAACTGCAAAAACGTGTTTCCCTACAGAAGCGGTTGTGTGAAGCTGAACCAGTTTCCTGGGGTGTTACCTCGTCGTTCTGTAACGTTTGCAAGTGGTTACATGGTGATTACTAAGTTTTTTTTATCTTACTCCTGTTTATGTTTTATGTTTTCTGTCTTGTCCTTTCTATTTTTCTTAAATTGGATTAATATGGTAGTGAATATTAGAGTTTGTGTACTTTGCCTTTTGGATTTCAGTGTTCCCCGTGCAAAGCAGGTTGGGGTGCTTCTTTCGTCTGTGCCAGTGCAGGTTTTTCTAGTTATTTTATTTTCTTTTTGTTGTTTTGTTGTGTTAAGATTACGAATTTATTAATATGGTTTTCTATTAATTTTATGGTTTGGTAGATTTTACTCGGAGAAGGCAACAGAAGAAGGTGTCAGTTACGAGGCCCAAAGGCACTGCTGCAAAGGGTTTTGTCCCGAGCAAAAGGAATGCAAGATTGAAGAAGGGGGATTCGGTAACTCCTGTTGTCAGTGAAGTTTCAGGTGGGGATAAGAAACAAACAGTTGATGTGAATATTGATGATGATAAAGAAAGGGGGGTTGAATTTTCGGAAGACGAGAGGTTTGAGGTTATAGATAGAACTGATGAAATCGTTGGTGATGTGGGGGAACTATTGTCATTAGATGAGACGGTGGATGCTATTGAGAGCAGTCAAGCTAACATTTCTGTAATTGATGAGGATGTTGCTGTTCTCGAGTTGAAGGAGGATATTCCTTACAATGGAGGTGTTGGGATTGTTGAAGATTCAGAAGAAGGGTTGTTGGATCCTGAAGAAATTGATGAAAATGTTAAAGATACAGATACTGATACTCTTGGTGAAATAACTGAGGAAGCTGTTGAGGAATCAAGCACTGCTAATGATGATAGAATAAAGGAGGAAGCTTCTCGGCTGTTGAAGTTAGAGTTGGAAGAGAATCAGCGCCAGCAGGAGATAGAGAGGATTGCAGAGGAAAAACTTTCTCAAGGTACCAAGCTGTTTGTATATCCTCCTGTTGTTAAACCTGATCAAGATATAGAAGTTTTCCTTAATAAGAGCCATTCAGCACTAAGTGATGAGCCACACGTTCTAATTATGGGGGCATTCAATGATTGGAAGTGGAAATCATTTTCCATTAGGTTGGACAAGACACGTCTCAATGGAGATTGGTGGTCTTGCCAATTATACGTGCCAAGAGAGGCCTACCAGGTAGACTTTGTGTTCTTCAACGGACAAAATGTCTATGACAATAATGACCAAAAGGACTTCCGCATACCGGTTGAGGGAGGAATGGATGCATCAGCATTTGAAAATTTTTTACTTGAGGAGAAACGTAAAGAATTAGAAGAACTTGCTAGGGTGCAAGCTGAAAGGGAAAGACAAGCTGAAGAGCAAAGGCGAATTGAGGCAGACAGAGCTGCAAAGGAAGAGGACAGGTCAAGGGCGAGGGTGGAAGTACAAAGAATGCGAGAAACATTACCCCAATTGTTGAAGAATGCTGTAAAATCAATTGATAATGTTTGGTATATTGAACCTAGTGAATTTAAAGGCAAGGACTTGATCAGATTATATTATAACAGAAGCTCAGGTCCTCTTGCACATGCTAATGAAATATGGATTCATGGTGGGCACAATAATTGGAAGTATGGATTATCAATCATTGAAAGGCTTGTCAAATCTGTTTTAAAAGGAGATGACTGGTGGTATGCCGATGGTATGCTCTTTTACATATCTATGCTTTGTTTTTGTAGTTATTTCATTTCCTTGAAATCAATCTTTTACTAGACATTAAAAAAGATGATGAATAGAAAAAAAAAATGTGCTATTATGTGACTGGACGGAGGTGGAGTTTTGCATCTCTTTACTTATAATGGCCACGTGTTTGCCGTATGGAAGGAGGAGTTATGCTATATATATATATATGGTGATTTATTGCAGATGAGATTCAGACACATGATTCTGAAGTACCTTCCGTATCCACAAGAAAAACCACAATGAAGTGAAATTAATTTATAGATTTGTCAAGTCCATCATATAATTTACTGATGAAAAGGTTGCATATTCAAGGGACAGGGATATTTGTGTTTATGGCCATCCTTTTGCATAGAATCTTTGATGAGAATTTTGAATCTTGAACATTTTAAGTTATACAACCATTTCTAAAATCTAGGATTTCTACTATATCTTACATTTGGCAGAAATTTCATAGATTGATAGAAAGAAAGAGGCAGAGAGAGATGAATTTCTTTCAAGAAGCATTAGATGTTTAGTCCTACAATAGGATTTAGATTTCAACTCTTTAAACCTTTTAGGTGACAAGGACTGTTCGATGGTCAGTGAAGGAATTCTGGTTCGGAAGATGGATAAAAACTTGATATTATCTTTAGGATTAGTTTGAAGAATGCAACACCTTTTCTTGATCAATTATATATTTTATGCAGTTATTGTACCTGACCAAGCTCTTGTCCTGGATTGGGTCTTTGCTGATGGTCCACCTCAAAAGGCAGGTGTGTATGATAACAATCATAAACAAGATTTCCACGCCATTGTCCCTATGGGTACACCTGATGAACAGTATTGGGTTGAAGAAGAGCAACTGATATACAGAAAGTTTCAGGAGGAGAGGAGGTTAAGAGACGAAGCTATTCGCGCCAAGGTTAGTTCAGGCACTAGATGACATCCAGATGGTAACATTAAGGCGTGATCTAAGATGCTTAAATCATAAAAATAAGCTTTGCAGTTGTCTGTTCCTTGTACCAGTTGTAAATATATAAAGAGAAAAGTATAGTATATTTCTATAATCTAATTTTGGGTATGGAGGATAAAGTTCACTTTTTGTTAAGAGTGTAGTTCTAGATTGATCCCTATAACTGTTTGACTATACATGAAATCATTTTTTTTTTTTTTCATTTAACAGATATTCAAACTAATACTCATCTTGTTGATTTGTTCTTATCCTTTTATGCAGGCTGAAAAAACAGCACAAATGAAAGCTGAAACAAAGGAAAGAACATTGAAAAGATTTTTGCTTTCTCAAAAGCATATTGTATTCACGGACCCTGTTGATGTTCAAGCAGGGAGTACAGTGACAGTCTTTTATAACCCCTCCAACACAAATCTGAATGGAAAGCCTGAGGTTTGGTTTAGATGTTCATTTAATCGTTGGACTCACTCTAATGGTCCATTGCCTCCTCAGAGAATGTTACCTGCAGAGAATGGCACTCATGTCAAAGCCTCTGGTGAGTCTCTCCCTTAGTTTACATTTGAAAGATGATTAGAGTCTAGACCATATTATTCCAGCAATTAGTAATATAAAGGATATTAATGTCTCTTTGGTTGCTTAATTTTGACTTCCTATGTTTTTCAGATTTTGGTTAAAGGATGTTATTTATGAAATATGATTTGCCCTCCAAATACCACTCTTTTGATGCTTCAACTTATATGATGTGCTATTCGAGTTAGCAGATTACTTGTCTTTATATTGAGTGCTTTTTCTGCTATCAATCTCTGTGTTCATGGATACTACTACTTGAATAACACTACAGGACACAAGGAGAGGCAACGGGTTTCCTGAAGCAGTGGATTCAATTACATATGGATTTTTGCAAAAAAAATTTCAATATGCTACTTAAGGATGCAGATATTTTTGGTATTAGAAGTGATTTTTTTCATTACCCTTTGTGTGTCCTAAGATGTGGGCTGGCCTTGATCTAGTGGCCGATTTTTTGTTGTCCTAAATTTTATAATGAAAGCTGCTACGAGTCTCTAATCTGTCACTTATGGTTTTGTGTTTAGATTCAATGTCCATGGATCTTGTGTCATAATAGATTTTCAAGATGGAGAATTTCATTCTAGTTTTGTAGAGCTGGTTTTATGCAACTTCATCAAGGGTGTAATCACTTATTTCTCTCCAGGGAAAAGACATTGGCCCTGAAAAAGTTAAATGATTGTGTTTCTGCAGTTAAGGTTCCACTGGATGCATACAAGATGGACTTTGTATTCTCTGAGAGTGAACATGGTGGAGTTTTTGATAACAAATTCGGAATGGATTATCACATACCAGTTTTTGGAGGTATTGTAAAGGAACCACCTTTGCATATAATCCATATTGCTGTGGAGATGGCCCCAATTGCAAAAGTGAGCTAACTCATTCCTTGTATATTTCTTAAATTTATTGACATGTCCATGCAGACTCTTTTATTTCCAAGGCTGGAAAATTTCAGGAAATTACAGTGAAGGAATTTTACTTTTTGTCATCTGTTATGGTATGGTCAGATTGAACTCTCCTGTGTTGAATCTTCACATGACTTTATCTAATGGAAATTTTGTAATATGTCAAACCTTATTAATATTTGTGAATTTTTATGAGGAGATAGACACAAAATTTCAACATGATAAGGTCGTGTGAACATTCAGCACTAGAGGATCCATTCCCAACATGGTAACAGTTACTTTTTTGGTGGTGTTTTCATAAAATAAATTAAAAAAAGAAGTCAGTTGTAATTTTTTTACGCTTTCAATATCTTTCGATGATTTGTACGGCTGGAAAATTAGCATACTCTTTTTCATAGGTGAAGGAAAAAATTGGTTTAACTCTCCATTATCTGAACTATGACAGGTTTAAGGGTAGCATTTAACATTCCATAAAATATGGTTTGTTAGAAATATTTCTTGAGGGAATACTATAAAAAGTTATTATTTATTAAGAACCTTTAGTCTTGTTAACAGTCAAACTTTTCTGATTATTTTCTTTTCCCCTTTTCTTTGTAGAATAAAGAAAGAGGATTGTAAAATACCTCCCTAAGTGTATTATTTTATTAGCGATTGAAAAGAGAATATAGAACATCTTGAAAAAAAAAAAAAATGTTTCTCCTCTATTAAAATGGGTAGCATTAGGAGAAGGTTCCCTGATGTAGCTAGGGTACTTATGAAGGGTAACTGCTTCCATTAATCGGTTGTTATTGCAAATTTTGTTCAGAAAAAGATTGTTATTTATTACTATGTTATGCAGAGGATATTTGTGAATAAATTTACACATTTGTCTGTTTCTGATGGTATTAATTTTTGGCAGGTTGGGGGCCTTGGTGATGTTGTTACTAGTCTATCCCGGGCTGTTCAGGATTTAAATCACAATGTGGACATCATTCTTCCAAAGTATGACTGCTTGAACCTTAGCAATGTAAGTTTTTTTTTTCTCTTCCTGTTTCTGTGGTTCTTATTTTACATCTTATACTCTGCATTGGATATATAATGTCCATTCCAACTCGATTCGAAACTTTTCTTTTCTGTCCTTAAGTCCCTATGGATACAGCATGGTGTCATAATAATCCTTCCAATGATATAGTTTGCTATTCAATATGAAACTGATCGATAATAGAGAAAGGGGGGGACACAGAGATTGTTTGGGTTCTTTCGGCTTCTTCACATTGAGCATTTGAATCAGTGGCTATCTTAGAGGACATAAATGTCTAGGAAAATGTATTTTTTGTGTTTTTGTATTTTAGTTATTGTTATTACTAGCTACTAAATGTGTGGCTTCTAATGCAGGTAAAGGACTTTGTATATCAGAAGAACTATTTTTGGGGAGGGACTGAGATAAAAGTATGGCATGGAAAAGTTGAAGGTCTCTCTGTCTATTTTTTGGAGCCTCAGAATGGGTAAATGTGTTGGTTCTCCAATCTGTTTTCTAATGTGTGTCAATTAACTGTTTCTTATATCTGAACCTCGTATTTTATTTTGGAAAATACGTTTTTCACATCAACTTTCTAGGTTAGAAAATATCTCTGTTTAGATAGCAGGCAAAGTTCATGGTAGCTCTAGTCACATCATTGAACTTGAACAGTATTATAATCAAATTGCTTGATGGCAATCTTAAAGGCTTTGATTCTTTCGGATGCCATTTGTTCAGGGATAAAAGAAAAACAGAGGAGGAGAAGAAGAAAGAATTCTTGGAAGTTTTTTTTTTTTTTTGAATTACAAACAGAGAACCTAAGGAGAAGATTCTCCTTCCACCTTCCCCTCTTCTACACTCTTCTCCTATTTAAACTAATTCCCTACACCCAATACATTAAATGCACAATACTACTTTTTAAATTAACTGCCTTTGTTCTTACTCTCTGGACCTTATCAGTTGATTGATCATCACCGGAGGTGGCTGAGAGGTATCAGAGTTTTAGGGATTGACAAGTAAAGGTGGTGTGTCAGGCACATGTAATCAACTTGCTGGCTAGGTTTTCAACTTGTTTATGAAGCGCTCAGTCACTTAGTACCGAACATGAGACCAAAGTACTTCTCAGTAGCATGAAGATGGGTTGGCTAAAGTTGAGAAGTTCCATCACACAGTTGTTAAACCCAAATTTGGACAATACTAGGATAAATTTGTACAATCCAAGTTTCGCTCTTTCAAATCTTAGCCCAAATTATATTTGAATGTCAACTACATGTTTATTTCTGTCAGACTGTTTTGATGAATTCAAATTAAGGATTAGATAAAATTTGTCACCACTTCTTCAAGGGAACAGAAAATACTTTTTGTACCTTTAAAAAATAGTGTACATTATATGTAAAATAAGCCTTTGGATGAGACAGAAGCAAATCGAATATGTGAAAGAAATTAGTTGATCTCTCCAGTTGTATATATCACGTTTAGCATGTAAATTCAACAGATTGAATTCATAGTTGTTAGCTGTATTATGTTTGACATTGAGGGCTAAACTATATTTTCATCGTAATTATCTGAAGATACTTTTTCTTTTATTTTGGGTAACTTCATTTTTACTCTTTGCTGCAATTAAGCTGACTAGAAAACTTTCAAATGTTTCACAAATTGTAGTGATCTTTACATATCAATATTCTTGGCTGCAGGTTCTTTCAGGTTGGCTGTGTATATGGTCGTGGGAATGATGCAGAGAGATTTGGTTTCTTTTGTCATGCTGCTCTTGAGTTTCTACTCCAAAATGGATTTCATCCTGTAAGAAATATCACACTAGTGACTAAACTGTTTATTTTATTTTTCATTAAAAGATGTCAATTTCTTAACTTCCAATTAACATTTCCTTTCCTGATGTAAGAGTGAATGAAGAAGTGTTTATTATTCTTAGGATGCTGTGCGCTAACTCAACATTTTCTCATAACCCACCTGAACCAAAAACATGATATGCAAGCAGTTTTTCATTTGTGACTTGAGAGTGGTCAAAACTAGTGTGTCAAAATATTCTTGTCCCTGCTTCTTTTTAGGGTAAATGCAATGTGCATGCATTTGTCTAATCCCACTTGATATAAAAACATGATATGCCTGCCTTGTGTAATTCCATGCATTTGTGTAATTGTAACTAAGGTTCCTATGCATAAAACAACCAAAAATATTATCGGCACCTTTCCAAATGATCAGATTTCCTATTTGGGACAGATATTTCTTTCAAATTTATTTAATATACCATTTAAATAAAGCAAGTGACTCAGGTTTAACAATGTCACCGAGGATGTATTTTAATTGGCTCTAGTAAATGGGCAGGATATCATCCACTGCCATGATTGGTCAAGTGCTCCGGTTGCATGGACATTTAAAGACAATTATGTACATTATGGTCTCAGTAAAGCACGACTTGTCTTCACTATTCATAACCTTGAATTTGGAGCCCATTTCATTGGAAAAGCTATGCAATATGCTGACAAAGCTACAACTGTAAGTGCTACCTTAAATTTGTCAATTTCTCTAACTTTCACCCAGTATTTGATTATTTTAGTAATCGTTTACTAATTGTTCTAAACCTCAAGTTGTTAGATGAAAGTACATAAATGGTTTTTCAAATTATTTCTATCAAGCCCTTTTGAGGCTTGAAGCATGGACAATGTACACGCCACACTTACCTTGTAGTAAAATTTTCCACGTCATGAACTAGTTATCCTAAAAGCTTATTCAATAAAATTTTAATTATTATCATATATATAAGGGCAACAAGGTTGAACTCAATACACTTGGTTAAGAAACAGAGAACAGATAACATGTTGAGTGAACTCATTATCTTCCCCATACAAACGATTTAAAACTAATGTTTTTTTTAACTCTTTCCTGACATTAGTGATGACTCAAGATGATAATTTTATTTTGTAAAATGTAATATAGTCCTTAATTTTTAATTCTAATATTTTTATAATTTATTACTTTTTATGCAGTGTTTGAATTAATATTTGATTAATAACTTGATAAATAATTTATTTAAAATCTGAGTAAATTAAAAATGTAAGGATGGTATAAGGAGTTACCTGTGAGTTTGGTCGAATCCTCTTAGAGAAACTGAACTGATGAAATTTTATTAAATCGTAGAACAAATGATAATAGGCGTACAACAAGTACTTATATGAAAATTTTTAACCTGTCTCTTCCACCTACCCTTTGTGGGGACGGGACCGGGTAAGCCATGTTGCCATCCCTGTCAGGCTTTCATTCACTAATGTAAGGGAATTCAGGTGGCAGAGCGTGACATCTTTTCAAATGTTCTGAAGTCGTGACATCTTTTCAAATGGACTTGGGACCCAGACTTTATCCTAAACAGAGACTGGACTGACATGCACAACAGAGTCTTGATTGGCCTACTTGGGTACCAACATCAGATTTTAGGAGTGAAATGAGCAGACACCTATTATTCCTAAACACTTCTATAATAAAAAAGTAAAGGAAATTAAAATAAAACAATTGATATTATAAATAATGCATGACTCGTTTTTTAGACTTGTTTTCATAAGACTTAACTATGGAGCTTATTGAATAAACTTACTTAGCCAGCTTTGAACTTGCTGACCATATTGCCTCAAGTGGACTTAAAGCTTTCCTCTGGGATTGCTGAGAGGACCATATGCTGACTCTTTTTTTTTTTTAAAAAAAAAAAAATAATCTTAGCTTATACCAGATAGTTTTAATGGAGAGAAAAAGTTTTGTATGTTATGACAGCAAACGATATGTAAGTGTGCACTTACAAGGTAAATAATTTCCTGTCAAGAAATAGATTGACTCTCTTCCAGTTCAATATTTCCCCATGATATAATTTTATATTGTGACATCAGATACAATCTTGGAGTTTAAATTTAATTAGCAATTTGAAATCATGAAGCTGGTTATGATTTTTACATCATGCTCATTCATATGTGGCAGGTCTCCCCCACATATTCAAGAGAGATTGCTGGTAATCCTGTAATTGCTCCTCATCTTCACAAGTTCCATGGGATAATAAATGGAATTGATCCAGATATATGGGACCCGTATAATGATAAATTCATTCCTGTAAGTAGACATATAATGATAAATTTCTTATTCTTTTCTTGCGTAGGTCCTAGAATGACATTTGGTTATCAAAGTTAGCACCAACAATGTGGCTTCTTGTAATGATAACTAACTAAAGTTAGAAAGTTACGTAAAATGCTGATGATTTCTGTTTATCTTCACCTTTTACTTCCTTTGGATAACCCTAATGACTGACTCCATCCTATTTTGGTTCTTAGCAGTGCCTTCAAAATGATGCAACTGATTCTGTGAACATACTAACCTCACATGTTACCTCATGTTTCTTTTGTAACTTAGTGATTGTGAGTGTTTGGGATGAGTCATCAATATATAGAACATATGCACTTAGAATATTACTTATTGCTCAACTCTTAAAAGAAAGTTTCAACAGTGGACAACTGCATGCATTGCTCTGATGAGCTAACCTAGACAAGTTAAATAGGACTTCTTAAATGTAAATGGACTAAGGGGTTCTTTCTATTCAGTAGAATTCATTAATGGCTACACTGATATTTTATACTCAATTAATGTCTGTATTTATTATATAGAAGCTATTTTATTTAGTTTCCTAACTCAATTATGATTATTTCTGGTATCACATTGTTCCAGGTGTCATACACTTCAGAAAATGTTGTTGAAGGAAAAAAAGCCGCTAAGGAAGCCTTGCAACAAAAACTTGGTTTAAAAAGGGCTGATCTTCCTTTAGTGGGAATTATTACTCGATTGACTCATCAGAAAGGAATCCATCTCATCAAACATGCCATATGGCGCACCCTAGAACGTGGTGGACAGGTATTGTTCTTTTCTGCTTTACAAAAGTGTACACCAGCAGTACAACAGTTGTCTTCATAATAGCAATACGGGATAGTAAAGTTATATACATTTTAACTGTTGTTTTTGTTATCATTTACCTGACAACTGATGCAGTATTGAATATTTTTTTGTTAAGTAGTTGGACCTCAGTCCTCATCTCCCTTGGGTTAAAGATAGGTGGTCAATTTTTAACCTCCACTTAGCAGTTTCAATTTTTAGTCGAATGATTAGTTAAAAATAAACATATGGAATGAAAGATATCTTAAACTTGACTTTGACCCTTACCTTTCTTGAATGAGTTTTATACTTCAAATAGGTGCCGATAGTTTTCATTATAAGCCAAGGGTAAATGTCAAAGTATGAAATTAAATTTGTTATTAGATTTTCTTGTTCCATTTAGAAATTGTTTACTAATGTTTCATTTAAGTAGACAAGTCTTGACTGTAAAATGATATGCAGGTCGTATTACTTGGTTCTGCCCCAGATCCTCGTATCCAAAATGATTTTGTGAATTTGGCAAATCAATTGCATTCCTCTCATAATGATCGTGCTAGACTTTCCCTTGCATATGACGAGCCTCTTTCACACTTGGTAACTTATGAAACTGAAAAACCTTTGGTAACATTTTATCCATTATTATATATACAGGTAAAACATTATGGACGCTACTGACTCTTCAAGATTTTCTTCTGTTTTAGATATATGCTGGTGCTGATTTCATTCTTGTTCCTTCGATCTTTGAGCCATGTGGACTCACTCAACTCACTGCAATGAGATACGGTTCAATACCTGTTGTTCGAAAAACTGGAGGTCACTACATGCTATATATTTACTCTATTGCATAATAGTCATCTAGATGGCATGGCTAGTATGCATACCCAAATAATACATGGGTCATTTATCTCATGTATATATATCTATATATATATATATATATATATATATATATATATATATATTTCTTTTTATTTTATATTCTCTTTGTTCATTCATCTGTTTTTTTTTTTTTGACATTCATCTAAAATAATTTTGCAGGACTTTACGATACTGTATTTGATGTTGATCATGATAAGGATAGAGCACAATCACAAGGTCTTGAGACAAATGGATTTAGTTTTGATGGAGCTGATGTTGGAGGTGTTGACTATGCTCTGAATAGGTGAGATATTTGTCATATGATTATATGATGGAAAACTCAATATTCCAATATCGTACTCCCAGCTATGTACTATGCTCTCAATAGTAGTGTACCATTATCATATGCTGAATTTATTGCATTGAAATTTTCATTGGGAAAGAAGTGTTGAAAGTGGCTTTGACATGGACAGAGGAAACCAAGAGCATTTGACATTTTTTCATTATTCCATATTGAACTTTTTTTGTTCTAAGTTAATGCCACACTCTCGTAGATGTTTATTACTGCAAAGCAAAATTAATTTTGTGGACATTTTTTCAGAGCAATAACAGCATGGTATGATGGCCGTGATTGGTTCAACAATTTATGCAAAAGGGTGATGGAGCAAGACTGGTCTTGGAACCGGCCTGCTCTTGACTATTTGGAGCTTTACCATGCAGCACGCAAGTTAGGATGAGATTTAAATGGATAGAGGAAGAAAGATGCAAATTAAGATTCTTTCCTTTTGCACAGATTTAGTGATAAGCTTTTTAGTCTTAGAATAATTTGTTGCATATAGCAAATCTTAGTGAGAAGTAACAACTGCAAGGCGACATCTCTTTGTAGAGTCGAAACTCAAAAAAGATTCATTATTTTGTTGGCACGCAATAATAATATGTGAAAAATATGGTTTTAGTATATGCTATAGAGGGCATGTTTTTTAATAGCTAAGCTTGTGGAATGCAAAGCAGAATAAATTGAAATCTGCAAGTTTTTTTTGCATTACATAGTTCAAAATCAATGTTAGAAGAAAGTGCCAATATTTATGTCTTGGCAGGGACCAGCACATACTCCTTCCACCAAGGTAATTTATATTATTATTAACTATTATAATTAAAAGGTTATAAAAAAAATTTAAAATTAATTTTCAATTTGTTAATGTAAATGTAAAAGATATTAAAAAAATAGAAGTTAGGTGGAGAAAGTTTTTGATTATATGTAGAGGAAATAGAAATAATTATAGATAAGAATAGTTCTGAAAGAAGATAGTGTAGATAAGAAAATTCTATTATATATTATCATAGATGAAACTATTAAATTTTATATACAAATGATCATACATTACAACGAGGAAGGTAACATTAAGGTTTTAACAATCAATCGTTTTATACTGCCTTTGTTTCATCAAAGAATCTATCTGTGTGCGCATATGGTTTTGCCCTTATGGTTTTGTCTTTTGGACTTTTATTTCAAATGGTCTTTTCTTCACTGACCACATCTTCCTGCATGTGTATGTTTCTATTCTGCATCTTCATACTTCCAAAAATATTAAAATGTTTTTTAAAAATTTGTATTTTAAATTACAGAATTTAAAATACAAATTAGATTGTACTATAATTTTTTTTATTCTGTCTTACAAAAGTTAAATTAAAAAAAATATTTATATTGAATTGCATAATTAAAAAAAATATAATTTAGATTTTAGATTCTACAATTTAAAATAGAAAAATAGAGAAAAATATATTATAT
>Ga0123340_1002891_pt1 | contig 15831 bp, 11 predicted proteins | sample SirMexnodulemix_FD_89961 | JGI IMG/M metagenome (GOLD analysis project Ga0123340, IMG submission 89961) | Root nodule microbial communities of legume samples collected from Mexico - Siratro Mexico nodule mix | ecosystem: Host-associated > Plants > Roots > Nodule | place: Mexico: Nepantla... | reverse complement strand
TAATAAAACTTATATACTAAATTATAAATTTTAGAAAATTATTATATTAATTCTTTTTAAAATTATGATAGACCTAAATAATATTTTTTTAATTAGACATTTTACCAAAAACATGTAATAAAATGTTCGTATTTTAGTTACAGAAGACGCCATTTAATAGATCTAAAGTAAAACAAAATTTTGGATATTTTCCTGAGTCTATTTTTTTTTCTACCACGAGATTTGTCAAATTCGGTTAGTCAAAATAATTGTTGCCTAGCCAGATAAAATTTGTTGTAGCCTTTATTATAATTTGCAAAAGCTTAGACTCCTATTAGATGCAGGGAAGAGGTACTTCTACCAGTGAAAGGAGAATGTCTTACTTTTGTTTTAATAGAAATTTTATATTCACACTTTTTGGGATTGTGTAGAAGATAAACAACAATGTCACGGATTGAAAGTGTAGTCAATAAAAGACAATATGGTACCAGGTGGCATTCTTTTATTTTGGCACCCATCTCTTCCTTGTATTTGGCATTTTATATTCTTCACCACGCAATTAATACTGATAAAAAAAATCCTCATATAAATCACTAGGCAACAATAATAAGACTTTACCCATAACATGATTTAGTACTGCTTTTCAATGAAATACTAATGACAAGCATTAGGCTATTGAAGTAAACCTCCAAAAAGGCTAGACGATAAAATTTAGATATTTGGAGCATGTCAAGTTCAAGAAATTAGACAGAAAATCAGCCACTAATTCTATGTTTTTTAATTAATGAATTTGACTAGGAGAAGACGCCAGAGACCTGTACGGTTTAATTGTAACGGTTTAATTCTAATTTAGATTTCTAGTTATTTTTATTTACTAGTTGGGAATGAAACATTTATTTACTAGTTGGGAATGAAACATACTTGTTGCCGCTTGAAGAATGAGAACAGATCAAGTTTGTAGACCAGGAAAGACATGTTTTGCGAAGAGAGGAATTGAGGAGAATAGAAATGAAGTAGAAAAATGTTCATGAACATGTTTTTAAGAATGGTGACTGGTTAATGTTCATGGAACATGTTTTTAAGAATGGTGACTGGTTGGTTTAATGAACTGCTCAGTTGTATTACAACTACCCGCATAAAGATGATAACAAAGTGATGAGAATACTGCAAAAAAAAGGTGCTTGAATGCAAAAGGTAAACACATATAGTTGAGCTTCTATAACCGTATAATCAAGAAGCTAAAACTTCTGAAAAGTGCCATTGCCCATACTTTGCTTTATGATTTTCATAAGTATACGATAAATGAACTTCTTAACTAGTCATATGACTAAAGAAGAAATTAACTCAAACCCTGTCAAGATAATCTAACAGATAAAATGGAATTTGGATTTTTACTACGCTTTCCCTTTAAAATACAAATTTTGATATTTTAAAATATATTAAAAATTATTTTTATATATCAAAATCAGTATATTTTAATAACATAATAAAAAGACAGCACCAAATGGCATGTGTATTTTTCATTTACTCGAAGTACAATTACCGACAATTCAGGCAAGTAATAATAATACTTGGTGGATTCACTCTTTTTGTCAGCAACTCTTTGCTTAATGTGTATATTTACCTAATTAGATGCCTTCAGTAGGTGTCTGAAGCAATTAGAGACAATGGATAACCTTTTTGATGATTAATAAAAGGCTTACCTTTAGTTACAGTTCAATTCCGAGAATGACCCTTGTAATTTTACTAAAATTGAGCATCAAGATAATTTCTCATAGGACTAAAATTGATCCTTTTCTTTCCAACTTCACACTGAATTCTGTTTTCTATTTTTCCAGTTTTGATCTACCCAGAAAATCCTCATCTATGCTACTTGCTGATTCAGTGCAGTAAACTTGTTCCACAAGGACAGGGCACCAGATTAACACCAACAAATACCGGGGCTAACCTTAACGTTATTACACCTCAGTGAAACACGAATGCCTCAATTCAACTTCAGAGAAATAAATGACAAAACAAGAGTCCTACAAGACGAAAAAAGAACAATAGAGTAACTCTTGAGCTTTGCAATTTAATAGGTAAAGCTGCATTTGGAAATAATATTGATGCCCAGGCACCAATAAAACAAAATTTTCTTTCCATGCAATAAAATGAAAACAGGCATGAATGTAATAGAACTGCTTCTATCACTACCTAATCCTAAAAGTAATAAAGGTTTTGTTCAATCAAAAATTCAGACCAAAGGGTGTCAGTGAGCATATAATTGCATATCCCACCAGTGGAACACGTTAGCCTATATCACCAGTCAGTTATATTGACCTCTATGATCACCTTGAGAAGAGGAATGTACAAATGCCTAGCAGACAAAGTTACCACCAGCCATTATCTTCTGTGTTCAAATTAATTTTTCTGCTTCGCTGACTCTTGGAGTTGTGGAATCCACCGCCACTGCACCTGCCAGTCATAAAAAATTAATCTCATTGGAAAACTATGGTGCATAAACATTGACAATAAAAGAGAAATAACGTCAAAAATGAAATAGAAAATGCTCTGTAACAGAAATCTATTACATTAATTATTTTGAAATCTTAATTCCAAAAAAATAATATAGATAAACCTGTGTTGCATATCAATATAACACATACCTTAAATGAAGTGAAGGAGTGGAAAGAAAGAAAGAGAATTAGAGTGAAAAGGAAGGTTGTTAGGCTGAATTGAAAGAAAGTGAAAATGAATGGAAAGTAGGATGATTTATCTGTTATTAATAATTTCATTTATTATTTATAATATTATTTTAGAAAATTATTATTATTATTATTAGAAGAAAAACACACACACACACACACAGTTCGATTATGTCTTAAAAAATGTGTCACATTTTCAACACTTCTAGTCAATGTAGTTTCTTCTCATGTCTCACCAAAATAAGATGATGATTTACACCGTGTAGCCCACTAAACTTTCTTACGAAATCACTGCAAATCACCAGTTCCAAATGCTCACCACGACCACAAATCCACACCCTTCTTTCCTAAAGTAAATCTGTTAAAACAAACAGACCTTCAGGGGTCTCAGGATTCAAGCTGGAAAGATTTGTTCCTATTCTAACCAGTTTGAGACCCTACCTATGAAAGTATGCCTTCTCGTAACAACTTAAGATTTAGTGATAGTTGGTACTAGAGTTTAAAGCCTTTGACCATGCAATTTAGTGTTCAATCCTTGTCCTCCCATCCGTCCAATACAATTGGCCCCAAATAGGCATCTAGCATGAGATGGTATGTTAGATCTAACTTATAAATTTTTGGAATAGTAGGTTTATAATTGAACCCCCCAAAACAAAGTGATTCGGTGAAAACACATGAAAAAGACTAAGTGGACCAACTACTTCATACCTTGATTGGAAAGGCACAAAGCACCCTCAGATGCAGCAGGTTTCTGAAATTCAGTGTTGCCATTTGGAGCATCAAATTTTGTATCATGTCTTGTAACTTCGAAGTTGGAAATTAGCATATTTGTTTGATCATTTGTTTGCACCTCATCTTTGGAACTTGTCACATCATTTGCGTCATCTTTTTTCAAGTTTCCACTTAAGGATATGGGTGTTTCATGTTTTTCATCATTTTGATTCAAAGCAGCAGCTTCTGGTTCTGGGTTGGCAGAAACCTGCAGACCACCCCAACGTTCCCAAGGATACAAAGTTATTCGCTTGACATCAAATAATCTGATGAGATTCACCATCTCATTTCCCAACACAAAATGGTGATCTTTCAAACATGTACACAATTAAATCCAAGTAAACGACCTATCACTTAGAGATTGACAATGTCTTATCACTGGAAAGTTATACTATATATAAAATTGGACATATTTTAACCCATGGGAAATTGGCAAGTAAGGAAAAACATTATAATTGTACAAATGTCCAGGAGTATATCAAAATGAATTGCATCAGCTACAGTTCACAGGGATCCTCAAAAATCAGAACGAAAAAAACTCAATAGGAAGTTACAGAAATGCATCTTCATTAGAGCAACATTTGCAAGGAACATACATACAATATCCTCAAAAAGACAAATTTGAAAATCAATATTTCAGGCAGTATATACTCTAGTTTGCAGCAGTTCTAGCAAAGTCTAAGACAAAAAAAAAAAGATAATATGAATTATAATGTTAAGACCAACTTCCTTTCACTAACAAAGCTCAACAGAATCACTCGGTTAGTTTCTTTCTGAGACTAGTTCTATTGACCAATCTCTGACAGAAAGATATAGAAATCATTACTCAGGCCTTTCTCTATAATTCTAAACAACAGAAGTAGAGAAAACAACTTCACCTTTTGAGTATCAGAAGCATCCGTAGTCATTGGGTTACTTGACATTACCATTGCAATGGGTTCAGTCCGGTGTTCATGAGATTCTGAAGTATCTCCACAAAATGCTTCTTGGTTTTCCATTTGATTTTGCTTGAGTAATTTAGGAGTCTTTAATTGGTTAGAGTGTATACCATTCGAGACAACACTATCAATTTCACCAAGAGTCCTTTTCCTGCTTTGTGATTTAAGCGTAAGTTAAACCAAACTTATATAAAAAAGGAACTCAATTTAGCAACATGTTGAAAGTGAAAGAGACTGAGGGGGGAAGACATACCTACTGGGAGTATGAGCAGCTGAATACAGAGAGTTTGGCTTGTTTAAAAACAGTATTCCACGAAGAGGTTTTCCATCAATAACAGTTTCAATAGTATATCCTTCTGAGATGCTTTCAGTGACCTTGGCTTCAAACATTTTCTTTCCAGGAGGTAGGGATTGATTTATTGGCATATTTAGCCTACCTGCATTTATGATAGTGGATATTTAGCTGTCCCTACGCGGTACTATAAAACGTAAATAGTCATTTATCATTTTAATTCTCATAAATAACGGAAATCAAAACTATTAGAGGAATCATTAATTTATTCATCACTGACTCGCCAATTGCCATAACTACAATCCATATCTAAGATTAATACATAGTAGTTGCAAGAACTATATTTTCACAAACACAAACTTGACTAATTGGATCTCATGGAGAGTCCAACAAGGAACACCTTCTTGCTGCCTTAAATTTAATTAGCCAAACTACACAAATCTTTAACAGTGAGCCCCAACAGAATCTTGAAAAACATTTTAAATCCAACATACCAAGATGGATAGGCTAAAAGTTTAAAACTTATGTTGGGAGATACAGGTAGAGACTAGGCTACAATATGATAAATTTTTAAAAAAATTTAGAAAATGGGTAATGATAATATGTACAAAATAAAACAAATATATTTATCCATATATCGTAGTCAGGCAAAGGCAACCAACAATCTCGTATACATATCACATCATATAAAGGTACAATAAGGATCTATTTATCCATATATCATAGTTTAAAACCATAAGGCTTTATTGCTCAGTTTGGTAGCATGGACATAGGCGGAAAGAGTGAAAATAGTGTTGGTTGTTTGGTTGAACGGAAATATAGTGGAACGCACCAATACATTTCCCATTTATTTCTCACCAATTTTCCTTCACCTTTCTGGCTTTTTCCTTATTTTTCACACTTTTAATCAAACACCTTTAATTTTCCCTTTAATTCTCGCATATTTGCATTCACTTTATTTCATTTCCACCCACTCTTTTTCTTTTCTCCACCAAATGGACTCCAAGAGAAAATTCAACTTTACTATCGATGAATCAAAAACTTTATGTATGAAGACAACAAATTCTTACTTGGCTGGCTATAGTTCAACACTGACATGATCTGGCCCATATCAGAACCCACACCATATCTTACTAGAAGTTGATTTTGGCTAGGATTGGGATTTTGTTCTTGGCACTTCAGTTTCAATTGCTTCCTTAAAGATAACTTCTCTGGTCTCTGTTCACTTTCCCGAGAAATCCCTAAAAGTCAGATATATATCACAATTGGTTAGAGATACCAGAGAAAGACCAGAACCAAAGGTTATGTTGTAAAATAGCAAATAAATTCACTTTGCTGAACCTGTATATAGGTAATACATATCATCCAGGGCCTCGAGACTTTTATTACAACCACCTATGAATACAAGAACACCCCCCTTAAAAGGGTCTAAACAGTCACCAGCCACAGAAAATCTAGCAGAAGGCCCATTGGTTGCAGATGTAACGTTTGTCCAAACACCAGTGTCTACAGTCAGTAAGAAATGAAATATTATATGAGGAATCCCAACTTAATTAATATTGATCAAGAAGAAAAAGAAAACTATCATGCAACTTTCAGAACAGAAAATAGGAATTGATTAATCAAATTAACTATAAGTCTTTCTAAAAATTGAGAAATTACCATATATATATAACAATAGTCACTGAAACAGTAATTTTGGGAAATTTGGAGCAAGACCCTCCATTAATTTATAAGCTAAAATGACAAACGTGAACTCTCATAATCTAAATGATTGAATATCTTCTGAAGAAATCTGAAAAGCATTTTGCACCAATGAAATGTGCAGAAATAAGTTTGCAAACAACCTGTTACTTGCAGTGCTGCTCCACGAGGACTAAATTCTCAATTTAAAAAGAGTTATAAAGCCACAGCAATGGCATTCACAGTAAGATTATATTTTAATTAAACAGTTAAATCACAGTACAACACAGACAAAAACTCAAAAAGCGAAAAAATATTCGTATAAGCTATAAAGAACATACCAATATCAAGCATATAAAGGTCATTATACAGATTTTGGGCATCTGTAAATCCCCCAAAAACGAACAAGTTCTTGCCAAAAGAAACAGTTGAATGACCAGCTCGAGGAGCCAACAATTGGCCTGATGTACTCAGCTCCCTCCAGATTAAAGTATCTAATAATACACACATTTCAAAGAACATCGTGATATTCTGAATAAAAATCCTTTATTTTGCACTATTAATTGTATATTTATATTTGTGATACAGATATTACAATTCAGTAAAATTAAGAGAAAGAGATGGAACAGATCGATACCAGTATCAAGGATATGGACATCAGACAAATAATAATCATGCGCATCTTCACCTCCTATTACGATAATTTTATTTTTCCAAGATGAACAAGAGTGGCTATCACGAGGAGATGGTGGAGTCCCTGATGTTGTAGCACACTTCCAGACAAATGTCTCTACAAAGGAATTATCAGCATAACTCATATGCAATCATTAATCAAAAGTAACAGACGAATTTTCAATGCAAATGCAAACGTGAAAGCAAAATAAATGAGAAAACAACTAAAATGCTCAAAAGCTCCACAGTCGACACCCCAACTTCTCTATGAGTAATCAAACAAGAGCCGTCTCATTTCATTCACAACTGAAATCATAATAAGCCTCTACAAGCAAGCCAGAAAATATACAATTATGCCAAGTTCAGACATGTTCCTTCAAAAATAATCCACAAACATGGAAAGACTAGTCAATTTTGTCACTATCACCTATACGAGGTCTCATTTAAATATCAAGGGAAATAAATCATGCAGGGAACTAACTTGTCCCATAACAGGCATTATGCTATGAGAAAATCACCTGTATTTAATATGTAAAGATCATTGTAATAGACCTCATTATTACTATCTGCAGATTTTCCACAGCCCCCAAAGATGAATAGGCGTTTTCCAACAACTGCTGCACTATGACCCTCACGTGCTGGTGGCCCTTCTCCTCTTATGGTGGGAGAAACCCATGTATGCAATGCTAACATGATTTAACATCAGTGAGTCAAATTGTAAATACATAAATAACAGTCAATTAGACATAACTGCATAACATTCTCAGATTTTAACTTAAGCAGTAGATTTCAATATCATTGTCCATCAAAGGTCCGGGACCACATCTGTCGAGGCTTACACATAGACCATTGTTTCAACTTAAGCTAAAGAATATACATTATGACTTTTGGATGCAAAAATGGGTGAACAATTTAGATATGAGAAAGAAGACTCACAAGTGTCTAATATGTGCAAATCCTTGAGAGGGTTCATCCCATCTGTACCCCCAAACACAAACAGATTATCACCAATAGCTGTGCAAGTGTGGCTGTCCCTAGGAGTAGGTGGGGAGCCTTTCAAAGTAGGTTGGCTCCAAGTCTGCTTCACTGCAAATCACAAATGAGGAATCAAAAAATAAATCATACAATACAATTTTCACATTATCTTGCCGGCCAGAGAGAGCCCTAAAACAACAACAAACGCATAAAAAACTGAAAAGCTTAATATAAAATAATACACTCTATACAAACATAGACTACAAAACAAGTATCCATTTTTCAGTTGCACACAACCTATCAAATGAAAACGAAACAACATTTTCCAACAAGAAACGCATCGTGGCATCAGGGCATGAAGAAAAAAATGATTAAACTAAAGAGTGGAGGCAGTTACCAGTGTCAAAGACATGAACTTGGTTGGTCTGACAGTTATCTTTGCCGTATCCACCGAAGACATAGACAAGTCTGCCACCTTTGACGGCGTTGCAGGAGTGACCCCACCTCTTCCCTGGCCCATACACCTCATTTCCACCTCCACCACGCTCTGTGCCTATCGCCTTCACCTCAACCTTTTCCCACCTCATTTTCGACAATACAAAGGAATCAATTTTTTCTCACCACCCCCAATAAAATATAATTTTAAAATCCAGATTTTTCCGATTTTTTAATTCGACAATATGCGGAAGAATAAACGGGGCGAGGGTGAAATCGAAACAGAAGAAGACGACATACATGCAAACGGGGAAAAATTTGAAAAAAATAAAAAATAAAGTGTCAAATCAAAGAAATCAGAGAGAAAGAGTGAAACTGGATTTTAGCCTATAAAGCCCAGGCCAGTAAAAAAATTAACCACAGAGATGGGGTGAATCTGGAGAGGGATAGGTATTTGTGTACCAAGTGGACTATTGTCACTCGTTGGATGGATCTCCTTTATGAAACGTGGCACGTCCACTAGCCGTCGGATTTTACATTCTTAATTCTTTTTAATATATAATAATCAGTAAATAGAAAATCCAGTTGAAGAGTTCTAAAATGTAGCTTTCCGTTTAAATTTATAAAAAATATATATTTAAGAAGATTGAAGGGTTAAATTGTGTGAGATCCAATCCATTATCCTGAGTTCAGAATCATGGATAAGAACTGAATATTATATTTATATCTATCTTTAATTTGATAATAATTTAACAATATACGCTTTGATATGCTTAATAATTATTAGTATTATTATGATAGATTTTGATATTTTTTATAGTTTTACCTTTTTATAAAATATTTTTATATCATCAATACGAATATATATATGTGTGTTTTTTTATTATAAATTTGTTAGTTTTTATAATTGTTATTTCAGAAGTCATATACATTTAATTAATTCATACTATTTTTTATTTGGCCAAATATAAAACATAAAGTAGGACAATACATGAATTATTATTTAACTACAATAAATGTATTATTTTTTATAATAATTTGAAATTACATTAAGAATGACTCTGTTCTTATTCTTGTTGTACAAGTGTATTATTATTATTAAAAAAATCTTTCAATTTTTTTCATTCTTTTTCTTTCTCTGTTTTATCCCTGCGCAATAATTTATGTCCACATATTATGTAATTGTATATTTTTCCTTCTGCCTATTTTCTTATATTAGGTTAAGTAGTATTTTCTAATTAGAATTACAAAGTGACGTTAGTCATCTTTATTATTTTTAATATTTCTTTATGCAAATTTATATTATGTAATGAGGTGAATATTTTATTATTCTTTTCTTATATATTTTTCATCTCTTATCTATTGTTGAAATAATTTTAAACGTTTATACCACAATAAATTTTCAAAAATTGAATAAAAAATTGAATGTGATATGCATTAATTAGGATTAGTGATACATTATTCTCTAAATTATCATATATTCAAAAAATTTCAGGCAATCATAATTTTAATTTTTCACACATTTTTACCAATTCACTAAATATATATTTAGCTACGTGGGATATATAATAAAAATAATAAAATGGAGACAAAATAACAACCTTTTGTAACAAAAGGACTTTGTTTCCAAAAAAACGATTACATGAATAATCTGTGATGCATGATTGTCCGTACTTTATCTTATAATATACATGATTTGAACTTTTGTATTTAATTAATATAAGTAAACAGAATTTATTCTATTAAAATAAATATACAATGAGAAAGAATTTTTTTAATAAAGTAATCAAATTTCAAATAATTTATGTAGAAAAAAACTTACATGCATCCAAAAAAGTTCAAATATTTTTAAAACTATATTAATTTAAATTTTGTTCCTCTAAAATATGTGTTGTGAAATATAATAATTACATATTTTTTTAACAAATTAAATAACTATATTTTATTTAAAATCACTTTTAAACAGAAATTCAGTTTATATCTCTTACATTAATTTTATATGAACATTTCTCTGCTGCCGCTAACAAGATATTCTTAACCAAACTCACAGTTTCTCTAACAAGTTATTCTTATCAAACAAACAGTTTCTCTAACAAGATAATTCTCATGTTTCAATCTTGAAACGGAAAATAAGCAGATGATTGTGAGGAGGCTCTGAACTATGCACTCAACTAGGATTCTCTTATCTTCACTTTTGCTAATCTAAGTACAGTTTAGGGATAATAACAGTATGCATAAGGTTAGTAGTTGTCTCTGAATTTGACAGATTAATTAACTTTTACCTCTTAAATTTCTCTTCTTTCCTTTTAGATATCCAGAACTGCTGAATATCTATTAATTAACTATTACAAATTTCTCAGGCAAGTTTGAGATTTAATGTATAAACTGAATGATTCTTAGCAACAATAAATCATATGCTTCCTGATTATATAGATCATTGGATAAGGGTATTTACATATTCAGTTCTCATGAAAACCACACATGGCTACTCTACCTCTTAATGTCAATATAGATTCGCAAAAAAACAACTTTTATATCCATACTACTTAAAAATAATGGACTAACAATCATGAACCTTTTTAACCTAAGCTGAAGGTAGCAGTAGAAGGAAAACTGACCCTTCCAAGTTTATCAATACGGTACACCGTCCCGCTACACATTCAGCAAGGCAATTCTGCATCAGAAGACCCCTTTTTTTTTTTTTTTTTTTTCTTTTTATAAAAACAAATAAAAAAAGCACCATCTAAATAATTACACAAACACCCCTTTTTTTTTTTTTTTTTTTTTTTCATTCTATTAAAGCACATTACTAAAATCTCCTCTCACTAATTCACCTAATAAAGATTTGAATTGAAGTTAAGCATAATCAGAGAACACATCTAATAGTAGCTAACAAACTAAAAGTTTTGCATCTTCCCACCTATCAGAAAATCTTATTGCAACAATGAATGACCCTTCTCAAAGTCAGAAACCAAAACCATGAGATAGACTAAATTGATTAACCTTCACAATCTCAAACACTATAACAGAAGCTTCAGTTAACGCAAAAGAACCAATTTCACCACAAACACATCACTGGAAGTAAAAAAGCACCGGTCTGGAAATATCTTATCGCAATGACAGTGTTTTCGGGGTCTCTACAATGGCATCGCATTTGTCTGTAATTTTCTGTAATTTCCCGCAGCATAAAGGATTGGGAGTAGAAAATTCTGCCCATCTAACAACAACCAACAAGACAAGAGTAACTCAAAAGAAGAAACTAAGACGAAATTAATAGCAGCAAATCACAGAACCAAGCATTATCATTATCTTCTTTTTTGCAATTTTTTTATACAGCAACGACTATGCATGCGTTGTGTTGGTGAATTTAACAAACAGGTGGCGGGTGTGTTAGGAGGGGGTGCTGGAGCGGAGCCTATAAACGATGCGTCCTTTGGAGGAGTCGTAGCGGCTGACCTCGACCTTGACCCTGTCGCCCGGGAGGATCCGAACGTAGTTTTTTCGGATTTTCCCGGATATGTAGCCGAGAATGAGGTCCTCGTTGTCGAGGCGCACGCGGAACATGCCGTTGGGGAGGGACTCCATGATAAGGCCCTCGTGGACCCACTTCTGCTCGCCGGACTTGTCGGCCTTGGCGGCGGTGGAGAGGGCGGGCGCCGCCGGGAGGAGCGGCGGAGGGGGGAGGAAGGAGAGGGTGCGGTGGAAGGGTGGGAGGGTGAGAGGGGAGAAGTTGGTGCGGAAGGGTAAGGAGGGAAGAGGGTGGTGAAGGATTGGGGTGCGGAGTGAAGTGGGGGTTGAAGAAGTGAACATGTCGCTGCTCTGAGAGTGGGTGTGATTGGTGAAGAAGAAGATGACAGTGAAATTGAAGTTCGGAGAAGAAAGATAATTGTTTGGTGCAGAGGAAAATGGGGGTTTTGGTGGGATAAGGTTTGGGCTTGGCTGAGAACTACACTAAGGAATATAGAATATTATTTTAGACTAATGGACTAAAGAGGAAAAATGCTTATTTTTTATATAATTAAAATGTATGTGTTATAACTAAAAAATAAATACATAAGTTATATTATACTTAGATTGTTATCATAATTTATGATAGATCATTTAATCTGTAACATAAGGTTAGGTTAATTTTGAGTATGAACTGTGTATAAGTGGTTAAGAAGACTAAATACATCCGTATAAAGATAAAAAAAAATACTCAATTGGTTATTTTTATATATATTTTACTGTGATTTTATATGAATCAATAAATATAATAATTTTAATTAAATAATTACATTTTTATTTAATATAATAAGTATATGTGTAAAATTATTATAAAAACTGGATATACAATATCTATATCTATATCTATATTATTAACAATTATCTTTGTAACTTGTATATAGAATTCCTTACTATTTTACTTTTAATGTTTTCTTAAGTGTTTTTATTATTAATTTTAGTATCTATCAAAGAAATTATCCATAATGAAAGTATAAAAATTGAATTATTTTTATAACTATTTTTTATAGAATTATTTTTTAGTTTTAATAATACTTTTTTATTTCAAAACTTTTATAATAGTTTTTTTTTATTTTGTATTATCACAAGGAGAAAAATGTATTTTTACTGGTATAATATGAAAGAAATAACCTTTTCATAATTAAGATAGCGATAAATAGAGAAAGAAAAAAAAAAAGTAGTTCGAGGTCATTGGTAAAACTATATTTTTAGATAATAAGATAAAAATATAATTTAATTTATAATTATCAAATTTCACAACATTTAAAAAATTAATCCGTATTATTTTTCTAATAAGAAAACTTTTATTTTTATGAAGAAAAGAAAAGATAAATAAATTTTAAACATTTTTTATAGTATTATAAATAGTAATATTCTAAATAACTTTTACTAAACTACTATATTTTTTCTTCAATCAATTAATTTTTTTATCTTTTAATCATATCGGGTGAAGATAGATATTTCTTTTCTTATTGATTATATCAAACTTTTTTTAAGATGGTTTTAGTGAAAAACATATTTTTTAAATGGAAATACATTAAATACACTATGCAATTTAGTTAAAAGTTTAAATAAACTCATAAGTTATTATATCAATATATTTGAAAATATGTTATGATGTTATAAGTTTCTGAAAATAACTTTTCGATCTAATCACTTTCTCTTGTTGTAGGCAAAAATCTTGAGAATCACATGGTATATAATTACAAACTCTAAAAGGCATCTTTATTGATTTGTATAAGATTTTGTTGATTTAAGGATATTTCTATCTTATCATTTATTAATTTAATTATTTTTATTTTGTAATCAATTATAATAACTTTGGCCAGACCAAAATTGTATTTTCATCCTAAAATCATCACAATGGAATACTATATTTTCTATTGTATAAAAGCTTAAGAAGTCATATCAATACTAACATAACAGTTGTTATGTAAACTCAACTAAAGGCCTTTAAAGGATAGAATAGTTCTCTCAAACTAACCATCGGTATAAAGATAATAAGATAGATTATGTTTTAGTTTGGTCTCTTATGCTTATTTCATAGTTTATCAAAACCTATAAGTGAACCACAAAAGTCATTATCTAACACAATACACAATGATGGAAGGTACAAGATGAAACCTCACAATCTCCTTAATATACAAAAGAACCAATTTCTCCATATATATCCTTAGGCTCACAAAAAGAAGACTTTCATTAAGTGATCTACAATAACTCAAACAAATTCATATTTTCTCATAGAGCATGGTAAGTGAGTATCAAAGTTCATAACGATATTATCTCATTTTCATTATAGCACTTCCAACTAACATGACAAGTATCATGTCTTTAATATTCTACCTTGGCCTTCTGATATGTTAAATATGAGTTACAAACTCATATACATCTCTCTTTATGTTAAGACACTAAAAAAAAACTTTAGATCCTAATACTTCTTAATAATGTATCAATGTAGGTTAAATTTACTTTTGTGTCATTCCTTCAAATCATTTGTCTAACACTTATATCTCCCTATGCACAAATCTTCTCTTTGAGTCCCAACACTTTCTTTGCTTTTACACTAAAATTCTTAGTCTTGTTCGTACCTAACAAGTTTATAGTATGTTTCAAACTAAGATTTGAAGGTTGTCTTTTCTTAATCATCCCAAAATAAAAAAAGAAAAATCATGTCATATCAAATGAGATCATACAAAACTCACTTGCATATTCAAATCTCTAAATTGTTTTATCAATTCAAAAATTTCACTATAAGGACAGACATCTCACCCGTCTTCCTATTTAAAGCATTTGTCACCATATTTGCCCTTTTGGAATGGTATAACAACTAAAACTCGTAGTCTCTAGTAATTTCATTCATCTTCTATGCATCATGTTTAATTACTTGTGACTAAACAATAACTTCAAACTTTTGTGATCATTGAACATAACAAACTTTGCAACATAAAGATAATGTCTCCAAATCTTCAAGGGTTATACCACAATTGTCAATTTCAAGTCATGAGTGGGATAATTCATCTTATGTACCTTTGATTTTCTTGAAACATATTCTACCATTCTCAAATTGTGTATCAATACACATCTAAGTCTTTAGTATAACACATCATAGTAACTTCAAAAGGCTCATTTATCTAACAATATATCACTAATGCATTAGTTAATATATTATTTAACTTGAGGAAGTTTTTCTCACCTATCTATTTCAACAAAAGGATGATCTTTACAAGTCCAATATGAAAAAGGTTTGACATAAAGGAGGGACAAGAACACTTCAGATCAAAATTTCATTTCAGACACGAAAATCACCAAAGCAAGAAAAGTTGAAAACCAAGGCATGATAACTTGGTTTTGCACCCGAAGTATGCCCACATTGTTACCGATGCAGTTTATATCGTTTTCCATAAGTTAGATATTAGACATTACATAAATGTAATGTATGTGGAAAAGAATGTTTGTGATCGTATAATTTGGATACGACTAAACAATAAAGTAAAAACAGAAGATGAAATAAATGTTCGTAAAGATTTAGTTGAGATGATTTATATATTGGTAACAAATTTAAATATGTGAAGGAAATTTTATTCCTTTGTACATGATAGTAGATTATTGATACATTTTCCATAAAAGTTCCATTTAGGCTTTATTTAGATTGGGAAATGGATTTGAAAGAGTTAATTTAAGATAAAAGTGTGTGAAAATTTGAGTTGTTTGGATTAAAAAAAATATGAGTGAAAAGTTTTTGAGTAATGTAATATGTGTGATTGATAAAATAATTAAGAAAATATATTTATAAATGCATGAAATTTTAAATATATCTATTTGAATAAGAATGAAAAACCAAAATAGATGTATAAATTGGTAATATTTCATTTTTGTCATTTGAATACATATATAAATG
>Ga0123340_1002889_pt1 | contig 15838 bp, 9 predicted proteins | sample SirMexnodulemix_FD_89961 | JGI IMG/M metagenome (GOLD analysis project Ga0123340, IMG submission 89961) | Root nodule microbial communities of legume samples collected from Mexico - Siratro Mexico nodule mix | ecosystem: Host-associated > Plants > Roots > Nodule | place: Mexico: Nepantla... | reverse complement strand
TACTTTAACATTTTTATAATAAAAATTAAAAAGAAATCTAATCTAAATAAAAAAATCAGTTTAGTTTAATTTAAATATTATGTTAAATTTTAAACAAATCAAACTAAACCATATTTGATTTTTATATTTTGTTTGATAATTGTTTAACAAAAAAAAATTTCGAATACCCCTATTAAAAATACCTTAATTTTTTTTAAGGAAAAGTATGCACTTGCTTTTACACTTGAAACAGGTAAGGAAATATAAATAAAGATAAAATATATCAATTTTTTTTGTTCTTGGAAAAGAAATGAGAAGACTGATTTATGGCTGGAATAAAAGGACCTTCTCTCTAGATTAGTATGAAAGTGAGGGAAAAGTTCTTAATAGTTTTCTCGGTATTTTTAATATAAATAAATTGGTTATTAATATGTTATGAAAAAGTAGAATAAAGAGTTTACTTTTCAGAGTTGTATTGAATTTTAATGAATATAAAAATCTTTATATATAATTTATTTAATTTCCCACTCTGTTATTCATCTAGACAAATAAAGAGAAGTTTCATAAATTTTACCTTTCTTATTTGTATCCTCTAATTAACATATTTTTTAATTTTATTTTTCACTTATTTATATTTCTTTCTTTTATATTACAGGGTAAAACAAACAAATCATGCTAAAAATACTAAGCAGTATATTTATGGTAAATTATTAAAAAAATTAACGCATTAAAAGTGTTATAAATAGTTTCACATTTACTTCCTTGGAATAATAACTGAAATAAATTTAATTCTCTTTATGGAGTTTCCAAGACCAGCAGTATATTTATTGAACTTGTTGAGTGTTTGAACTCCTTAGCAGGGAAGACCAATGGCAGCATGTGCACGTTTTAAGTTTTTTCTTCCTTCTTAGCTACAAGTCAAACTGGGCTATCACTCTCATTTCAGCTACTAACCTAACAAAAACAACATTTTCCATGCTGCTTCAGTTACAGTTTCAGCACAAAGTTCTTCTTTTTAATTCTGAACACCGAACACCGAACACAGATATATTCTTTGTGGCCTAATCATATCATTACATGGATTTGAACTTGTCCTTGTCTGCTTCAATCATTGTTGGACAGGTGTATTTTTAGCTCAGTATCTCAGCATCTTGGATCTCTCTCTCACCACTTCTTTGTAATAAAAAGTGCCCCTTTTCTTTGGATTTATTGATTCAATAATGCCATGTTTCTTCCTTTCTTTCTTGGACTCACTATCTACAGTGACTGTGTTTGGTCCTGCCATGGGACAACTGAATAAAACTACTTGATCTTTGCAAATCTGGTCCTTCTGGAGGATTTTCAAGTGGGAACTTTTTTAAGAGGTGGATCATGCAAGGTTGTATGTGTTGTAGTTTGAAGCAAAAGTTGTAAGCCTTTTGGAGTGGCAAAGTTGTTGCAATTATGGGTGGTAATAGAAGGAAGAGGGGGCATTTCAGCAGAATCCATGCATTCTCTTGTGGGAAAGCTTCATTCAAAGGGGAGCATTCACTTATAGGGGGTCCTGGATTCTCGAGGATAGTGTACTGCAACGAGGCAGAGCGAGGCGAGGGGAGTTTTGTGAGTTATTGTGACAATTATGTGAGTACTACTAAGTATACAGTGGCTACTTTCCTACCCAAGTCCTTGTTTGAGCAATTCAGGAGGGTTGCCAATTTTTACTTCCTTGTCTGTGCAATTCTGTCTTTTTTCCCGGTTTCTCCTTACTCGGCTGTCAGCAATGTTGTTCCTCTTGTTGTTGTGGTTGCTGCTACAATGGGGAAAGAGGCTGTTGAGGATTGGAGGAGGAAAAAGCAGGTAATGTTCTGATGAATGTCTGCTTTTGCTTCAAATCTGTGGTTAAGATGCTGTTCTGTAACTGTTCTTTTCTCTATGCAAATTGAATATGGTTGATTTTGACCACTGATATTATTTATTATTTTAAGAGTTGGTTTTGGGAAATTCTAGTGAGGTTTACTGTGGTGAGGGAATTGTGAGGGGCAAAGCGCCTACTGTGCTGAGAACATGTATTTTAGGAATATCCACCTGTGAGTGGATGGATGCAAAATTTTGCTATTTTTGATTCTTTTGTCTTTTCAGACGAGTACATATTCGCATCTCATAGATACATTTTTTTTTTCATCTTAGCAGATGCTGAAATTCTGGTATAAATGCCTCCGAGGAGCTTCTTATTTTGGCTTAAAATTTTTTGTACTAAAGAAATCATGTGTGAGACACTCTAAATACAAACTGAGACTTACATGATTACTTGAGTCCTACTGTACTTCGGTCTATATGTGAGTTAAAAGAATTTGTAAGAGAGCTTGCCTTTAGTATTTCTCATTTCGTGAAAGGGAGAAGAGATAATAGTAAAATCATGTTGGTTTTTGTCAGCTTTTACTTTCTAGACAATTCTTTTGATTGCTTTTTTTCTCAAGCTCCTTTTATTTATTATTAGGCCTGTAATATAGTCTTGTGATTTCATCAGGATATAGATATGAATAATAGAAAGGTTAAAATGCACCATGGAGATGGTGTTTTTGACTATTCTAAATGGAAGGATTTGAAAGTTGGAGACATAGTAAAGGTTGAAAAGGATGAATTTTTCCCTGCTGATTTAATCTTACTTTCATCAAGCTATGATGACGCAATTTGCTATGTTGAGACCATGAATCTCGATGGAGAAACAAATCTAAAAGTTAAACAAGCACAGGAAGAAACATCAAAGATGCAAGAAGACTCGAGCTATCAAAATTTCAAGGCTATCATCAAATGCGAAGATCCAAATGCAAATTTGTACTCCTTTGTTGGTAATCTGGAGCTTGAAAATCAATTGTATCCTCTTGCACCTCAGCAGGTGCTGCTTAGGGACTCAAAGCTAAGGAACACTGAGTTTATCTATGGTGTGGTAATCTTTACAGGCCATGATACAAAGGTTATGCAGAATTCAACAGAACCTCCTTCCAAGAGAAGCACAGTTGAGAAACGGATGGATAAAATCATTTACTTTCTGTTCGTTGTCTTATTTTTAATATCTTTCATTGGTTCGATTTTCTTTGGGATTGCAACTAGGGAAGACCTTGAAAATGGAGTTATGAAGCAATGGTACCTCAGACCAGATAATACAACTATTTACTTTGATCCAAAGAAAGCACCAGTTGCAGCAATGCTGCAATTCTTGACTGCACTCTTGTTGTATAGTTACTTGATTCCAATTTCTTTGTACGTATCCATTGAAATTGTGAAAGTTCTGCAAAGCATTTTCATCAACCAGGATTTGCATATGTACTATGAGGAGACTGACAGGCCAGCTCATGCTCGTACCTCAAATTTGAATGAAGAACTTGGCCAAGTTGATACTATACTTTCAGATAAAACAGGAACTTTGACTTGCAACTCTATGGAGTTTATCAAGTGTTCTATTGCTGGGATTGCCTATGGCCAAGGAGTTACAGAAGTTGAGAGAGCTCTAGCCAAGCGAAAAGGCTTACCTATAGGTGAAGAGTTGGCAGAAAATGGCTATGTTCCAAAGACTTATGAAGTAAAGTCTTCCATTAAAGGTTTTAACTTTATGGATGAAAGGATCACAAATGGAAATTGGATCAATGAACCTCACGCCAATGTAATCCATAGGTTCCTGCAGTTGTTGGCAGTGTGCCATACTGCAATACCTGAAGTTGATGAAGAAAACGGTAGAGTTTCATATGAAGCTGAGTCTCCTGATGAGGCAGCTTTTGTGGTTGCAGCCAGAGAACTTGGGTTTGAGTTTTATGAAAGGACACAGACAACTATCTCACTGCGTGAGTTCAATCCCAAATCAGGCAAAACAATTGAAAGGTGAGGTTTTTGTCCTTGTATGTGTGTGCTTGATTTCCTATATCTTACCTTTATCTGCAACAACATTTATCTTGGCGAGTAGGTTGTGCATAAAAGAATATAATTTCACTTTTGCAGGTCCTACAAACTTTTGAATATACTAGAGTTTAGTAGTACAAGAAAGCGGATGTCTGTAATTGTAAGAGATGAGGAGGGGAAATTGCTGCTATTTAGCAAAGGAGCAGACAGGTTTTTGATCTTGTTCATTATTTTTAATTCATATTGTTAGGAGTCAAACATTGAGTTGGATAAACTATTTGATGTGGTACTTAAGCCTTGAGGCTTTCCCACCTAATGGACTAGTCATTTTAGGTTAGCCACTTTCTCAAACATAGCATAACCTACTTTCTTTTGAAGAATGAATACAATACAGGGCATGGCTATCTTAAACTAGGCGAGTATCATTTGCATTATGTTTCACGAGTTCAAAACCTTAAATTTCTTTTGTTTGTGGCTTTTACTGTCAGTGTCATGTTCGAGCGACTTGGAAAGAATGGAAGGGAGTTTGAAGAGAAGACTAAGCAGCACATTGATGAATATGCTGATGCCGGTCTGAGGACCTTGATACTTGCATATCGGGAACTTGATGAAGAAGAGTACAATATATTCAATAAAGAATTTATGGAGGCCAACAACTTAGTAAGTGCAGATAGGGAGCAAGTTGTGGAGGAAATATCAGAAATGATTGAGAAGGAGTTAATTCTTCTTGGTGCTACTGCGGTTGAAGACAAACTTCAAAATGGGGTATGTTAAACAATATTTCTCTTTCAGACATTATAGTGAATCAATGGCCAAATTTCTTTTCTTTTAATGCAAAACTGAAACTGCTTTTTTATTCAGCAGAGCTAGTGGCTTTCTGTTTTTCTACCTAATATGTGTGCTTTGAAATTAGCCATCTTCTATGCTGTCACTAAAACTAGTAATTATTCTTTTTGCTATGTTCTTATGAATCTGTTTGTGTCATACAGGTTCCTGAATGCATCGACAAGCTAGCTCAGGCAGGAATTAAGCTATGGGTTCTGACTGGTGATAAAATGGAGACAGCAATCAATATTGGGTAAGTTCAAAGTATATCAATAGATTCTTACATCCTTTGTGATAATGAGACCTCAGTGATTGAATAACTTTATGTGACTGCAGCTTTGCATGTAGTTTGCTCAGACAAGGAATGAAGCAAATTATAATCAGTTCAGACACTCCAGAAATCAAGTCATTGGAGAAAGTGGAGGACAAGTCTGCTGCAGCAGCGGTAAACGCCAGCTCTAATTTCTTTATGTTATATGATTGAAAGAAAGCAGAATGTATAACAGTTTTATCCCCATTCACAAGGCATTTAAATCAAGGCACATGCATTAGAAAGTCCTTTATGTTCAGCTGCAAGTTTGTGATCTATATTGTAAGGCATAATACCATACAATAAATTAGTCTTTTAACCATTGAACATAAGGGTATTGAATGCTTAATTTTGATGGAAACTTTATGATTCTTCAGGCAATCAAGGCAAGTGTTATTCTTCAACTAAGGAAAGGAAAGGAATTACTTGATGAATATGATGAAAACTCTGAGGCATTAGCTCTCATCATTGATGGGAAGTCTCTTACTTATGCACTAGAAGATGATGTGAAGGACTTATTTCTTGCACTTGCTGTTGGCTGTGCATCTGTCATATGCTGTCGTTCATCTCCCAAGCAGAAAGCACTCGTAAGTTTTCCATTGCTCTTCCTTTATTGAAACTATTCTTGCTTGAAATAAAACAAAAGAGATTTATTTATCCTCGAAGTTTATTGTTAGCCAATGTGGAAAAGAGGCATTTCCTTCAAAGTAACAACTAATTTCTAATAAGGGTCAATGCTTGTCTCAAACTATGGTGATATCCAAGTGTTCAATCTGTTAAGGTATTAATTACTATTATGATACTACAGGTTACTAGACTGGTAAAGATTAAAACTGGTAGTACAACTCTAGCAATTGGTGATGGAGCAAATGATGTTGGAATGCTTCAAGAAGCAGATATTGGGATTGGTATAAATGGTGTCGAAGGAATGCAGGTAAATCTGAAATGTCCTACTTACAACAAAAAAATTTCTTTTGATTTACCTTCCTATAAACACGACCCTTATTTTTTTTCTTCTGCTTCTTTTGTATTAAAATTTCAGGCAGTTATGTCAAGTGATATTGCCATTGCGCAATTTCGGTTTCTAGAGCGTTTACTTCTTGTGCATGGACATTGGTGTTACAGAAGAATCTCATCAATGGTAACAAACTTGTCTCTGACAAAATATATATGTAAAGCATAGGTCACTCCATTTAATATTCACAAACTATCTTAACCCCTTTTCTCATTTGGCAGATCTGCTACTTTTTTTACAAGAACATTGCCTTTGGCTTCACCCTCTTCTTCTATGAGATCTACGCCTCGTTCTCAGGGCAAGCTGCATACAATGATTGGTTCCTCTCACTATATAACGTATTCTTCACTTCCCTTCCGGTAATTGCCTTAGGAGTATTTGACCAGGATGTCTCTGCTAGATTATGTCTCAAGGTACCCATTTACATTCCCTTGCTCTTTATGCCATCTGTTTGATGAAAGTTGTTTCCTTTGATACATAAAACACACCATTACTTTCACCCCATAACATCTTTATTAATGAATTCTGCCTTCAGTTCCCATTATTATATCAAGAAGGTGTGCAAAATGTCCTCTTCAGCTGGAAACGGATCCTGGGTTGGGCATTTAACGGAGTATTGAGTGCTACCATAATATTCTTCTTCTGCATCAACGCAATGGAGAATCAAGCATTCCGCAAAGCAGGGGAAGTTGCTGACCTGGAAGTTCTTGGTGCAACCATGTACACTTGTGTGGTGTGGGTGGTGAATTCCCAAATGGCACTATCCATCAGCTACTTCACTTACATTCAACATTTGTTCATCTGGGGTGGCATTATTTTCTGGTACATATTCCTCATAGTGTATGGAACAATGGACCCCACTCTATCAACCACTGCCTACAAGGTCTTGATTGAAGCTTGTGCACCAGCACCGTCATACTGGCTCCTCACTTTGCTTGTACTTGTTGCTTCACTCCTTCCATACTTCGCCTATGCTTCAATCCAAATGAGGTTCTTCCCCATGTTCCATCAGATGATACAGTGGATTCGAAATGATGGGCAAACGACTGACCCAGAATACGTTCATGTTGTGAGACAGAGATCAATAAGACACACAACAGTTGGCTACACTGCTCGTTTTGAAGCATCGCATAGTTCGGGAGCATCAAAGAGTATTCAAGTTTGAAAGCACTGTTCTGTTTCTTTGTTACATGAACATAGATAGGCCTAGATTTCGTATAGGTAATCAATCAAGTACATGGTCGGATTTGTATATATTTAAGGTAGAGGTTATAAGAAATGTGAAGTGATGCTCCTTAATAAGGGAATCCTTTTAAGGTAATCTTGAGGATAGGAAGGGGAGACTCCAATAAAAGTAGTCACTCAAATTTTAGATGAAGGGTAATAGTATTTGTAAGATACATGCACTACTACTACAAAAATCAAAGTAACTTCTAGACACTTGTACCTCTTTGTGTGTTTTTCTGTAAATATGTGAATTTTATTAATATATTACTTGTATAAATACATACATATACTATTATTTTTTCTATGATAATATTAATTATTGCATTTACTAAATATAATATTTTTTTAAATTTAATATGTATATATAAATAATATATATTGATTATATCGTTTTTAATTGAATTTGATATGTTAAGAATTATTATTGAATAAAAAGTAATTATAGCCAATTTTAATATGTACTTTTATATGTATGCATAAAAAATAATGATTTTCTATTTTAATTAAAATTAATTTATAAGAAAATTAATGACATATAATTTATAAGACACTCAATTTATAAGATCTTTGCGAGTGCAATGACAAACTATATATGTTGCGGAAACAATTAAGACATGAGAAAAAAAAATACATTTTGCTATTAACCTAAATAAATTAATTTACCTTTACAGGTGGTAAAGAAGTTTAAAACTAAAGTGTTCATTGTTTTTTATATTGCTTGAGTTAGCACTTTCTCATCATCTTAAAAGCTTTGCAAAAGAAAGTGTGAACTTGTTTTTAATAACAACTCCATTCAACCTCTAACTGGTCTAACTTTTCTAAAACGTTTTTAAAGCCTCCCCTTTCTGCAACTAACAATTTCTTTCAACATTTTAAATTTCATTTCCTAAAATACACCTTTAATATTCTAAATATTTTTATTAGTTTATTTTTCTCACAATTATATTTTAAATATTTTTAAATTAATAATTATTATTACTCGTAATTATATCTTATATAATTTTTAATAATATTCATAAATTAAGATTACATATTAATAATGATTAATCATAACCACTCAATTCTTATTACAAATGCTTTTTAATAATTATTATTTCAATATGATTTTTTTTCAATCATATTAAATTTAAAATTTATTAATCAAATTTATCTATTTTTTTCAAAATTATTTGGCATTGAAATTCAAAAAAAGAAAATTATACGTTGGAGTTAGAGTTCAACGAGCCAAATTGGAGAACCGTGACCAGAAATTGGATCTGAGACCAATCTAAACATGTACAACAAAGAAGTCTAATCGATAAGTATTTTTCTATTGAAGGATTTCTTTTTATTCAGGTTTAATGGAAAAAAAAGTTGTTGGTTGAAGGAAGATGAATCCACCACCATGAAATTAGAACAAGCCACCCAAAGGGCCTCCGCCACCGCCTTTTTGTGCTGAACCACGTGACCAGTGCTATCTAAAATACAATTATCATTAATGGATACTACAGCAGACTGAACAACAACATCACCAACACCTAAAATATTAATATAACATGTTGTGAGATTTTATTTCCCAGTATCCGTACATCTGTTTCTTTTTTTTAATAGATTTTTGTTAATTAAGGGAGTTTTGTTCTAGTACCTATTTTTTTTTATATTTTTTTAATATATTTAATGTAAGTGACCAATGATAAGTGAAAAAATAGAGGAGAGAAACATAAGAATGAAACAATAACTCCACGTATAAAAAAAATGATATTATTTTTAATTCAAAACTTTTAAGTTAATCTATATAAGCAATTTGCTTGCCTAATTTTTTTTTTACCTTAGGCACTCTTTCAAATAATGAAAAAAAAAAGTTACATTTAGAAATAAGCTTTGTTTTTCTTGTTGCGTTTGTTATAAAAACACGAGTTCGCATGCCTAACAGTACCTTAGTGATGAAATCATGAAAATGGTCCCGAAATTACGAGAAGAGCATGATAAAAAAAGCATCGATAACGTTAATGAATAGTGTATGATGACATGGGATGAAACTAGGGAAACTTGGTAACTAATAGAATATAAGAAAGTTCCATTGTAACAACGTAAAGCCAACTACGTGTTTTTTGTTCCTAGTCTGTCTCCTAAGGGAATTAAAAAGAAATAAACGTCACCCCTTAACGAATCAAAACAAATGACACTTCATCGCATCATACTAAAATAAGCACCTTCATCTTTTCTTCCTTCTTAACCTCTCCCCAATTCCGTTAGCGTGGAACTTATGTGTTTGCATGGTTCCCGATCTTCATATTCAATTCATGTTTTCTGATCCACGTCCAAAAGCCTTGGATTGATCACTTCAATCCAAACATTTTGTTTCATTTTTGTGCCACTTTTGTTTGCGTGACACAATTTACCTTACCCATGTATTGCACATCCCTCTTACATTGTTGTTTTGTTGATTACATCGAAAACAACATGTCAAAACTTAAGGTTAATCAACTTCGGCAATTAAGGGACATTTTTGAAAAATTCGACACAGATTCAGATGGTAGCCTAAGCAATTTGGAGCTAGCAGCCCTTCTTCGGTCATTGGGGCTAAAGCCTTCAAGTGACCAAATCCATGTGTTATTAACCAACATGGATTCGAATGGAAATGGATTTGTGGAGATTGATGAGTTGGTGGATGCAATATTGCATAACATAAGTGCAGAGATATTGTTGAACCAAGAAATGCTTCTTGGGGTGTTTAAATATTTTGATCGTGATGGGAATGGTTTTATAACAGCCGCAGAGTTAGCAGGGGCAATGGCCAAAATGGGTCAACCCCTTACGTATAGAGAGCTCATAGAGATGATCACAGAAGCTGACACAGATGGGGATGGTGTCATCAGCTTCAATGAGTTTGCCACTGTGATGGGTAGATCCGCCTCTGACTTCTTAGACTTTGCATTGTTGTAACCAGAGGTTCATCATGTAAACACGATTTTGCGAATTGGAACATGTTTCTTGTCCTTGATGTTGTGCTAAAATCAGGCTTCATACAAAAAGGAAAGGAAAAGCTTCCTCATGTAAATTTTTTTCTTCAATTTTTCATATTTTGAGATTATGTAGCAGTTTTTTAGTCACTTGCGGAATATATCATGAGATTCACAATTTGAGGAGATTAATGTTGTCTTAGTAAGGAATGATTCAATGAATCAAATATTGATATTTGTTTTTTCCTTACAGTGTGTCCAGAAATTATGTTTGAAGGTATTTTCTTATTTTAACTGGTTTTAACAAGGAGAGAGATTTATTTAGAACTGAGAAGTAGTTACACCGAGATGAAGACTTTTCTAATAATATTTTAGGGACTAATATATTAACATTTTACCAAATTTCTTCTCTTCTCTAATTACCTCTTCTTTCTGACCTTGTATGTTGTGATTCTAGGTGTCTATTGTTGGCGAAGTATCTTCCTTTTTGTGACTTCTCTCTTGGTCGTTCGCGAATTTTCTGATGTTAGTTTTGGTGATTTTAGTTGCCTTTGTTGTTACCGTGGTAGTTAATATTAATAACATTTCTTGAATTTTTTGTTTACTATATGTGAAAGCCTTAAGTTCCTCAATAAAAGATAACTTTTTGTTTTGTCGGTGAAATAGTTGAAAGATATTATGTGGTCGCATGCAATTGTGTTTTTGATATAAGATATACTATGATTCTTATTTTTTTTAGAGATCTCATCAAAAAAAATTTTCAATCATTTATAAGTGAATATTTTATAAATCGATTTTGAGAGATTGAGTTAGTCACTGTTATCATATCTTTACATATAGTCACACATGAGAATTAAAAAATCTTACAAATTTAGTAAAGTTAAAGTTAGACTTCAACTTTTTCTTGTTACCGTTTTTCTCATGCTTAATTTTTAGTCACATTTTTTAAATCAAAATACTAGATTTTACAATATAGAATATTGAAAAGTGTCGAATATACTTATTTCAACCTCGATTTAGACACTTAATTGGCACAAATAAATAAGAATAGTTTTTGCAAAATAAACTCATAATCAATTTAGAATGTTGAACTGGTTGGATTCAGATGAGCTTAAAGGAAAATTTGTTCAATTATGCAGGATTTGAGATGAATAGGAACCAACGAATTACAAAACGCTTGTGCTATACTTACAAAATGAGCTTTTCAGAATGTACAAAATATGTTTCTAGAAACACAATTTCAAAATACAACTCACGTCTTCCACACTATCGGGGTATGTTCATCCACCACTTCTGGAAACATGAATCCAGAAACCAATGCTTCTTGGCTAAACACGTTCTGAATTACATGTTCCAGAAGCATATTTCTAAATTCTGGTAACTATTTGCACAGTTACAACTACCAAAACAGAAAAAATCAACCTTCCATACCTAAAACCACCTACCCCGACCTAAACAACTTTGAAAGACTAGAATGAGCTCCACCACTCCTTGTCAAATTTATCCTCTTTCAACCTTCAGCCAGCAGCAAAACACAATGTCTTCAAGGGAAAAAATGTTTCAAATAAAACTCCAAGGGACAAAACTAGCATTTCAAATCTTATGGGGTTGTTGACAGAAAGCTGGAGGGACCAGGAAGCAAATGCCTTCTGTTTAAGGCCAGTATTGCCATTTGTTATTTCTCACAAATCAGATGATACATGAATGCTCAAACCTGCAGTTACAACCCGAGAACACCTCTGATTAAGAACGAAAATAAAGCAAAATCAAGAGTCATTAAGCCATTATCATGAAGAAAAAGGCATCATTTTCACCCAAATGACCAACAGGTAAGACCATATTCATTTATTTGATATCAACGAAGAACAAGTATAACGGCCACCCTTAGCTAACTACGACCGTGATGTCATTTTTTCATATGACGGGTAAAATATACAATAGTCTCTATGAAAAATGAAACTCAAGCCAAGACCCTTCATTTTTTTTGCTGAGTATAGTGCAAAGATTTTGGTGACCCTTGAAAAAGGTCCAAAATATAACTTTGTAGATCCTCAACGGTGTACTTCATATACTTCTCTGCAATGTTAGATGAGTTTCTTCCAGTGTATGATCCGTATGCAAGAACCACTTTCTGAGACACAGAAATTTGTAGATCCTCACGAAGTTGAGGGTCTGGGATGCACCACCCCGTCTGGATTCTGTACACTTCACGAAAGGCAGTGCAGAACTTTTTGCACCTTTTCTCCAAAGTTCTCTGTGAAACATAACTTGAAAAACTGTCATCCTTAAGCATAGCAAGTACTGAACCCCAAGTGACCCTCTCATAACACATTGCATCGCGCTGATACTCAGCAGTGTGCTGCCGAAGCCAGCAGTCTCCAAAAAAATGGCTTAGGTCAGAGCACTTGACCTTTTGCACCATGTAACGAATGTTGTTCATCATGAAAACTTGTTGCAAAGCCAAATCTTTGTATAATTTGGACTTGTTGCTCAAGTTGGATTCTAGAGCTGTGGTGATTGACCGAAAGCAGAAGGCCACTGGACGCGATGAGAGAGCTGAGGTGTCTTGTTCATAGCCTGCAGGCTCAGTTGAACATTCATCAACAAGAAGGAGATTAAGGGTATCACCATATTCAACTAGTGTCATGATGTAATTCATGACATACTTGGTAACATGGTGAACACCCCCTTGAGGAAAAGGAGTCTTTGAATGGTTAGTTGCAATAGCATTTCTGAATGCCAGAAATGTAGACTTAATAGTGTCACCAATGCTCCTTAGAAGCTTGTGAAACTCTCCTCTAACAAAAGAACCAACTTCTTCAAAGAACAAAATATCTACATCCACAGAAAGATGCTCCAAAACCTCATGCATATCAAGTAAACGAAACAATTTTTCTGGGGTGTGTGTTCCCATTGCCACGGCCTCCCCAAAATTCAAAAGGAGCAGCATAAAACTCTGAGAAATTTCAGAAAAGCAACACTGATAAAAGGATCCAAACTCCCCAAGGATGTCTTTACACAATCGTTTCTCACTTACAAGATATACCTGAACAATGATCTTCATGGCCCGTATCCATTTCTTTATCTCATGGTTCAAGCACTGCCACTCCAGTTTTAACACATCTTCAATGCTTAATTTTTCCATCTTAAGAATGTCAAAATACTCGGCCAAGGCTTCCCTCCTGGATGTAATGAACACCTGACAGAACTCCTGATGGTATTTTGAGTCAAACATGACATTTGCAATGCTCTTGAGATACTGAAGTACTGCTGGATTCATCAGATCAACAATGCTGGCCTCGGATTGGCTAGAACCGGTACTCCTGCGGACCTCGTTAATTTGTTCATCATCCACTGAACGAAATGATTGATCATACGTCATATCCATTTTAGAATGGAAAGACATGTACTCAGGCTCAAAGTATCGCCTATGTTGAACAAGAATGTGGCCTAACTCTCTCTCAAGCCTTGACATAGCATCCTGCAGAACTGCATTAGCTCTCTCAAGAAGTTCCTTCTGTCTCCAGTTATCATTCACCACAGAAAAGCTTTCCAAACTCTGAATCAGTGTTTGGATTTCACCAACAACTTTCAAATAGTCAGAAGACTCATCTGGACTAGAGTCCCATGTCATGGAAGCGTTTGCTACCCACCTCGTTACCTTGTCTTCTACACACTTTAGCCGGTTCTCTAATTGCTTGATACCCTTTTCTTTTCTCTCATTGACTGTGGAAATTGCAGACAATTGGGTCTCAAGATCCAAGAGGGTTTTTCTCAAGTCACTGGACACACTCTTGCTTGCTGCTAGGGCCTTGAAAATGTGTTGAGCAGCAGCAATCACGTGTTGATCTTGTTCACAAGTGGAGATAACAGATATATGTTCCTCCATAACAGCAAGAGCAAGAAGAAATCCAAACCAGAATGCAGTGGTTTTAATTTTTCACAACGCAGTCACACTCTAATTAAAACCCTTGACCTTGCGGCCTAAAACCTCAATTTTTAAAACCTTATTGCACTCTCTACAAATGAAAAAAGTGAAACAAAGAATTGTAGTCCTCAAAGGACTAATGGTTGAAATGCTTACCTTATAGACAAAAAAAGTGAAAGCAAGCTTTGTAGTCCTCAAAGGAACAAGAATTAAGAGACAAGTGGTTTAAACCTTAAAAGCTTGAGCCCTGCATCTGGAAATTGTGAAGAAGACATGGATGAATACTTTGAAACTACACTTTCCAGTCTTCTCCTATTAACTTCTCATACCCTCTCCATTATCAAGAAGTTAAGAGGGCTGATAATAGAATATAACCCACCAAAACCAAGCACAACCTCCAAACTCAAACTTCTATAAATAGAATTGCCACAGGAAAAGGTGAACTCAACCAATTGACCCTCACACAATCACCTGCCCTCCCAATGAATCACTGGTAAATGAACCCCCAAAATAATTTCTTTTTCTTTCTTTGGAAAAAGAGAAAGACACTGAAATCACATGCAGTTCATAGATTTCAAAACATGATTCAGATACAAGCAACTATGAACCAGAACAAAGGATCAAACAGATGAAACTTGGGACAAAGATGTAACAAAGCAGAAAGCATGGAAATTGAGAAAGTGGGAGCGAATTTTGTGTAGCCAAGAGAAAATTTGAAATTTGTGAAGAGAGAGAGAGATGTTTTTTGTGTGGAGAAAAAGAAAATTGTGGAGGAGCTTTGTTTTGCTCTGATAGATTTTCTACCTACACAATTTCCTCAATCTCTGGCTTTTGACTTTTGACGGACATGTCACTGGATTTAACGAAATTAGATATTGAAGAAATTTACCAGAAACTGTGTTGTGTTCCTGTGATCTTGTTAACACGTTCATTGGTTCCTTTTCTTAGTTTTTTTTTTAATACACTTTGCTTACTATCCTTTTACTAGTCTTTAACTTCTAAGACACATTAAATTACAGAATTACATTTAATTGCTATATTTTTATTTTATATAAAATGCTTACAAAGATAAATGAAAATTTATGTTTAATTTTTAAAAAAATTCAATTATGGTACTTTCTAAAAATTGAGACGTGAAATGATAACTTGGTTCAACTACTTATATACTTAATTGTAAATAAAAATATTTTCAATTCATTTCATAATGTCCAAGTTTTATGAATTTTTTCGAATAATTTAAAATATAAAAACAGTTAAATTAGATAAAAACAATTGAAAATAAATAGATTACAATAGTTTTTTTCCTCACACTTTTTATCGTTTGTATTTTAAAATTTTGATTTTGACCTTTAACTTTGTACTGTTATTTAAAATGATTTTTTTTATCAAATAACATTTTGTTAGTTGTTGCAAGACTTAGCCTCTTAAAATGCAGATTCTTTCCTCAGTTCAGCAAGCTGAAGCGTCAAGCTATGTGTTGACAGAGGTGGCACTGACAAAATGGGTCAGATTTTAGAGATTTAGGGTTTCAAATGATTGTATTTCCAATTTTTTTTTTTTTCTGAGTGAATACTGACTTGTTCAGTTTCCTGTTTGAATGATGCATAAATTTCCCAAGTTGTGGATCTTAGGATTTGTTTAGTAAAATTAAGATGAGTTTTAGAAATTGGAATGCTATTAAGAATCAGAAATTTAAAAACAAATTGAAAGTTTAGAAATTTATTCGATTAATTTAATTA
>Ga0123340_1002883_pt1 | contig 15842 bp, 10 predicted proteins | sample SirMexnodulemix_FD_89961 | JGI IMG/M metagenome (GOLD analysis project Ga0123340, IMG submission 89961) | Root nodule microbial communities of legume samples collected from Mexico - Siratro Mexico nodule mix | ecosystem: Host-associated > Plants > Roots > Nodule | place: Mexico: Nepantla... | reverse complement strand
CTTTATTCATTAAAATAAAAATGAAATCAAAACTTCTTTTTTTTTATTAATTTAAATGACAAAGTATGATAAAAACTACATAACACAAATTTTTTATTCTAATTTTATATATTTTTTATTTTGAAATAATTTTATTTGCCCGGATGAAATTGGGTGTTGACAGCTCTTCTTTGTCAAACTGTTTTTGAAGCCGGATTAGGTGATTGACTATATGAGTGAATCTCTTTTGCACATCTGCAATTGATTCTCCTTGCTGCATTCTGAATAATTCATATTCCTAAATCAGCACATGTTTTCTAGGCCGTTTGACATCAGTAGTGCCTTCGTGAGTGACCTCAAGTATATCCCACATCTCCTTTGCATAACTGCACTGTGATACCCTAAAGATCTCATCAAGATTCAAAGCAGAAGTGATTATATTCTTTGCAACACAATCATATTGAACACGCTTATTTCCATTTGCAGTCAATTCATCAAATTGTTTTGCAACAGAAATACCATTCACAACAAAAACTAGAATGTATGGACCATTCACTATTGCATTCCAAATACCACGGTCAATAGATTCAATAAAAATCTTCATTCTCACTTTCCAAAATTGATAATTGACCCTGCAAAACATGGGTGGCCTGTGTACAAAGGCTCCCTCAGCAAAAGGTAACTTGTTCTCGGCCATAGATCGAAAACTTGACTAGGATTCAAGTCCTAGCTCTGATGCCAATTGTAAAATAAGTTTTGGCCAAGTTCAAGAGGGGATGAATTGAGCACCTTTAAAAATTTTCGCAAATATATTTTTCAATGTGAGAAATGAAAAGTCTTTAAAGAAACTATTCAAGATTATATGAAAAGCAATCAGCAAAGGTTCAAAACAAATTCCAGAATAATAACAATCACACAGAATCAGTAAACTGGAATCAGATATTAATTCTAGAAAGAAAATAGTATATTGTAAAGCAAGTTCTGGAAAAACAGTGTACTGTAAAACCAGTTCTAGAAGATTAATTTAAGAAATCAAAGAATTAGATTAAATCCAAGTTTGTAATGAATCACTGATTAAAGAATCTTTTATCAAACAATACAAACTATATTTAATGTATGAACACTGTTTTTAACCAATTATTGTGAAAAGTCAACTTTTCTGGAAAAATAGATTAATAAACTGTAAAATAAGGTCTAGACCGAGTTCAAAAGGGGGGTGAATTGAACTTTCAAAATCTTTTCACAAATCTGATTTGTTCTTGAAATAGAGAATGAAAATTCTTAATTCAATCAATCAACTTGTGTAGTTCTGGACTGTCCAGTAAACAATCAATTGTGCACAGTGGAAGTTGTTAAAGATAAATCCAGAAAACAGTTTACAGTATAGAAATGTGTTAATCTAGATTCAAGGTGATTAAACACAATCCAGTAGATTAGAAATAACCCAGAAACAAAATTGATTCAGATATATGTAACAGATGTTCAGAATATAATCAACAATATGATCAGATTTTAATCCAATCAATTTAAATGATAACAGCAGTTGAATAAAAGAAATTAAGAAGAGTAGGGAGAAAAGCAAGAACACAGAATTTTTATACTGGTTCACCCTTCCTCAAGGGCTACGTCCAGTCCTTTGCAAACTAGCAAAGATTTCCACTAAAAAGATCACAAGATCAGTTTACAACCCTTGCTCCCAACAAGTTACAAACTGCTCCCAGCAGTAAACCCACACCTCACTGAACCCCTCAGCTAGTGTGTAACCAGTGTAGAAACCCACTGCACCACAACACTTGCAATCCACAAGCAACACTACTCCCTGCAGCACTCACACTCTACTAAACCCCTCAACAGATGTGAGACCAGTGCAGAAACCCACTGCACCAACTCAATTACAGACCCAGTAATTGAAAACAGCAAATAGATTACAAAACAACAAGATCAGGAATTGATCACACAGTACTTCTACACAAAACAGATTACAAAGAATGAAGATCAGGTATAGAAGACTTAGCTTTGGTCCAGAACGAAAGTTGCAAGAACCTCACTCAAGGATGCTTTAAAGATTCACGTTCTTAGAGGTTTCTTGATTTGAAAAGCTTTGACAAAGGATGATCGCACAAAAGGGGTGCTATATCTCACTTAGAAAATCTTAAGGAATGCTTTTCGAAAATCTTAGATTACTGAAAATGATAGTGCCCATTCCTTTAAATACCCAAATCAATTTTAAAACAGCTTAACTGTCACAGTTCAATTAATTGAACAAACCATTCAATCGATTGAATTGACCGTTAGTTGACCCAATCAAATATTCCAATAGTAACAGAAATAACTGTCACATTCAATCGATTGTTTTAGAAATTCAATTGATTAAAAACCTTTTCCAGCAAAAAACAGTTTGGGTTATTTTTCTTAAAAACAGTTTTAATAAAAATATTTGTGAATCTCTCTAGCACCTCAGGAATGATGAACCATGCCACTAATGATTAAGGACTAAGCCAATCACCAACACACAAACTCAACTAAGGACCAAAACCGAATCACCCAACCATCTTCATGTTGGCACAAAGTCTTCACTTGAACAATTCTGGTCCAGGTTGGTTCTAACAGATTCTTCATGATGCAGTCTTCATCAACTCACATGCTAGGCATTGATCTAACATAGTCTAGATCCAATCCATTAGAAACTTCAGCAAGCTATGGTCTTTATTGACTTCATCAAATCACATGCTTAGCCTTGGTGCTAACATAAATAGTGAACACAGTGAATTACAAAATTGTTGATTTACAGAAAATGGGTAATCTAGTTATTAAACAGTAAACTCAGTGAGTTAGAAAACAATTCAGATTCAAAAATAAGTTGAGTAAACTGTCTTTAGAAGAATTAAGTGCTTTCAAGAATACTTAAATGATTATGAAAAAGTTAATCAATTAATCCAGTTAAAGAAATTTATCAGATTCTGAAAATTCAAGAAAATCAGCAAGAACGATAAAGAAGTGAGTAAGAAACAGCAAGAACACACAGATTTATCCTGGTTTACCCTTCCTCAAGGGCTACGTCCAGTCCCTTACTCCACAGTAAGGATTTCCACTATAAAAGATCAACCAAATCAATTTATAGCAATTCAATCACTTGCAACCCGCAAGAATACACTATTCCCCGCAGCAAACCCTCTGCTGAAACCTACAACAAAACCTAGAACTATACAGACTCCACTATATATTCCAGAATACACCTTACTGATCCCCTCAGCAAGTTACAAACTGTACAGAACCCACTGCTCACACAGAATTACCACACCAGGTAACTCACACCAGAAAAGAATCCAATACAATGAAAGATATGTGTCACACACAACAATACAAGCACTTCTATACAATAGATTACAAAAGTAATGAAGAAAGGGTATAGAAGGCTTAGTCTGATGATCAGATCAATGATGTATGAGTCCCAGTCAATTCAAAGCTCCAGCAATATTCAGAAAAATAGTTCTTGATGAAAGAGTTTGAATGATCTTGATCACTAGACAAGAAGGCATTTTTCTCTCTTTGAAAACTCACAGTTCTTGCTCAAAAAATGTTCAGAATGATTTCATATATGTTTTCAAAAGTGCGCCAACTATTTATAGACAACTGTCTTAAAATTCAATTGATTGTTTTCTCAAACAGTCGATTGTTTTTCTCATTTTCGTTAAAATAGTTATTCAAAATGCAAGTTCTGATTTTAATGATTTCTCAAATCTTTTGTTAAATCAGAAAACACTTATGGAGCTTATCCTTGATTAAGATTGCATACATTACTGATTTGAACTCAAACTTGACACACAACACACAATCTTAAGTTCTAGACCGAGCTCTTCCAATCTTCATGCAAGCTCCATGCAGCCCACATATGATCATAAGGTCTTGAACTTCATCACATGGTTGGCTTCATCAAATCTTCATAGCAACTCACTAGTGCTAACATTTTGGATCTTTAATTTCCTTTTCTTCAAAACCCCCTTAACCCCTGACCACAGTACAAGCCCAATAAAGTCCACATTGATTAGAGAATGATTGTTAATGATTTTCATTTAGAATAGTCTTGCAATAGAGGAATATGACTGCAAAATGTAGCTTAGCCACGCTTCTCTATTTTCTTTCTCCTGCCACTCTTTTCTTGTCAGCCTAAGTGGGTCGGTATCCCAGGCCATATCTTCCCTTAGCCACTTCTAGTGGAAATACAAGTCCTTGACCATTTTTATCAAGTCCACTACCATACTTGTAGCCTTCTTTCAGCATGATTCTTGTCATCATTAATGATGTATTTGACAAGTGCGGGTTTACCCTAGAAGGCTCAACGTATGTTGCACTCACAATCTCGAGGGCTTGGAAAGAAGTTTCCAGAGCTTCTTCAGTAACTTCAATGTATGGAGTAGAGAACAGTCCACTCACCAGAAAATCTTCCTCTCTAGAGACTATGATTAGTTGTCATTAACTACAACTTAAGTTTCTGGTGTAAGGTAGAAGGCACAACGCCAACAGTATGTATCCAAGAATGTCCAAGTAAACAACTATAAGCTAGAAGTATATCCATCACTTGGAACACTATTTGAAAAGTACATAGCCCCACTTGTGTAGACAATTTTATTTCACCAATGGCCTCTCTTCTACTTCCATTACGATGTCGGAAAAGTTGGAAGAAACATTGTCCAACATATGTTCATAGAACAGAGATTGCATGGTGTCTATGAACATAGCCACCATCTCTTTGTCATGCAATGGTGACTCTACCTGTGTAGCTATTTCCCTCCACCTTTACGTATACTCCTTGAAGGTTTTCGCACTCTTCTTTGACATACTTTGCAACTATAATCTATCAAGAGCTATGTCAATGTTGTATTTATACTATTTCAAGAAAGAATGTACTAAATCTTTCCATGACCGGATTCGGGCTGGCTCCAGATGCATATACCAACTTAAAGTCGTGCCTGCTAAGCTATCCTAGAAGAAGAGTACTAATAATTTCTCATCATTTGCATGGATTGTCATCCTTCTACAATACATTGTAAGATGGATCTTGGGACAAGAGGTGCCTCTGTACTTCTCAAATTCAGGCACTTTGAACTTGGGGGGAATTATAACATCTAAAACCAAACATAATCCTCCAGTGTCCCCAAATCCATAACTACCTCCTCCCTCGATAACTATAAGTCTTTCCCCCAGAAATTTCAGCTTACTTTTTGCCTCTTCCGCATCATGGAAGGCTCTTTGAATTATAGCTGGTGTTACGGGCCCTACTTGTGTCCCTTCGCCCGTTACCCGTGGATGAACGACTAGGTGAGTCGCTGTAAAAATTGTTGGTCACACAATATTTATGCTTGTTGGGCGCGTATTCAATGGTATTTGATTTTGACCTTGTAGGTCCACAGGTATGCTCAAAAAGTTAACAGGGGCCATCGGCAGTAACTGCTCTTGTTCGGGATATTCTTCATAAGGCGGGACATAACTCGGAGGTAGGCCATACAGGGGAAATTCGGCATGAATCATTGTATTCCCCTGGTTAGCATGACTCTGAATAGACATTATTCAAATCTGTGATATCACAGGATTGGAAGAAGTCGCCTCCTGATTCCTAACTGTGGGGTTTTCACTAGTACTCTTTAAGGCTGCTAGGGCTTCTAGGATTAGGCCTATTTGGTCTTTCAACTGGTCAATGTCTTGTCTTCACCCCAATCTTCTATCCTTTTGCGAATTGCTTGAGTTTTGTATGCATGTTGCAGAAATTTTGTCATTATTACATTTTTTATTTTTATTTTATTTCAAAAATGAATTAGAACAATGTAACAAAAAAGGAAATTCAAATGCAAACTAATTAAGCAGCAGCTATAAAATTGTGGAATGCACATGAAAATTAAACATGAGTTTGAATTAATTGAGAGATCTGAATTGTTTGATGACAAAATTTATTACAATCTTTTGGGAAACAAAGTAAAATAACTATTAGTTTCAGTAATGAGCAACCATATCCTTCATCTCTCTCACTAGCCATTTGTAATGCTCTATAAAAATTTTAACTTCATTTGGTGGATTGAAGAAAAACAAAGTTGGCTCGGTTTCAGATAGCATTCTTGGGATCCCGAAATCACTCTATTTGTCAGTGAAGCCAACTGAGAAAAGCATGTCTTCCAATGTTCTGCAATCTTTTCATGCTCCACTACATAATCCTTTACTTGAGTCATCATGGTTGATATTTCTCTTTTGCTTCTATTCGCTGCCAACGTTCCTCTCTCACTCGTTCTTCGCATTCTATCATTTTTTTATACTTAAAAAGATATTGTTCATCATTGAAATTGTTTCGCTTTGTTTGACTACCTCACTTTGAGTTAGGAAAACAACAAGATCAGGTACTTAGTATAATTCATGTTTGGGGAAATATCTTAAAAATATGGAGATATAAAGAGCAAATAAGAGGTTGTGCTTTCAAAAAAATAATCATAATAAAATAAAATAAAATAATATCATATATTCAAATAAATATGTTTGGCAGAAAGTTGATAATTGGTTTGGATTTAAAATAAAAGAGAGTAGAATTTTATGAATTTATTGATTGATCTAATTGCTCTACTTGCTTGAAGTGTTCTAATCATCCAAAAAAACCAATTTTTCTTCTTAGCCCAGCCAAATTACAATTGAATAAAGTCCTTGTGAAGTTGTATAGTGTTTAAATTGTTGGCTCTTAAAATAAAATAAAAAAGTTAAAGTGTGGAATTTAGTGATAGATGAGAGAAAAATATATTTGAGACACTAGAGTGCTTGAGTTAAACACTTTCTTTAGTGAGAAATAATACCTTTAGTTGTTCACTGAAAATAAATTGCCATCTGTGTTGAAAATAGTGTGTATTTTTTCTTGCATTTTACACTTGGTACCATAGTTGAGACTTGATGAGATGACATTGTTCTTTTCTGAGTTTATTTGAGGAGAAACATACTTAATTGATTTTGATGACATTGCATGGATTTGATTCTAAGTTGTTATATCATTGTTGAATAAATTATCTATCTGTGTCAAGTTACCTTTGCTTAAGGGTAATCAAGGTTTTAAGTTTGGGGAATTTGATAAAGCTCATTTATATTATATTTTTTGACTACTTTCTATGATAGAATCAATTCTCTCTAGGCTTAGAATCTGCTTAATTTTCAATTTTAAGTGGTTACTAAATGATTATAAGAGTTATAAAATGGATTTTATAGCTAATTTCTGTTGTTTTGAGTAAAAAATGATCAGGAAAGCAGTGGATTAAGAAAAGAAGGGTTGAATCCCTAATGATGAGTGATTAAAGAGCAATTTGACACAAAACAACTCAGACTTGACACCAATACCTGAGTCGGGCCTGAGAAAACCCAAGAGCAATTTAGTGAAATTGTGTTTGGTGCACGAGACCTGAGCCCAACGTTAGTTGGGCCTGGAAGTGTGGAACAATAACAAATTCGGTAGTGTTCGACATCACTAAATTTCATCCGGCCGCGATCACCGATTATCACATTGTATTTGATATTTGCTCTGCAATAGAGTTAGATATCTTGAGTTGTCAAGGAGCGAAATTGGAAATTAGAGACATCTTTAGGGTTTTCTAGGAGTAATTTCTTATTTTTATTGTTCTTCTATAATGTCTAGATTTCTCATGACTATGAGGATCTAAATCCACTATTGTTGGGGTTAGAATTTAACTTTATGAACTCTTATTTAATCGTTATGGTTTTCATATTTATGTCTTTCCTTTCAATGTATTAGTGTTCTAATTTTGTACTTATTATCTGTCATGTTGACTCATGGCTTTATCTTTGATTCTTTGGGTATTGGGAAATATCTTCTGTAATCAAGAACTGAATTAAAATACCAAATGAAAGCTTGTGTCTAGGAAAAAATAGGATTTGTTTGTTCTTTTAAAACCCTTGTGGCAATTGCAAGTTTTATTTATATAATTGATCAAGAAATTAATGATTAATATATAAGCTTAGCCTCATTCATCTAAGTAATTATGGTTTGGGTATATTACTGGGCTGACATTGATTATTGTTTGGAAAGAAAGTAAACATTTTTGTGCATGAGAGTGAGGATTGGTGAAGTCTAACCCTGACAATCTCATATTATTCATAGTTAATCCTTTTTTGTAATTCAATTGTTGATAAAAATATTAAATATTATTTTTTACATCAAACTAAATAATGGAATTGTTCTTGAATCTAGACTAATTATAATTGTAACTATTGTAGTATAGTGCACAAATATTGGAAAATAACGATATATTTATTACTTGTTATATTTGCGACCGATTCATTGTCATCATTGAAAAAATAAGCTAACAATGGCATGTATCCAAAATGGTCCTTATTGCCAAGGAAAAAAATGATAGTGGTATCATCGAAAGGAATTCTCTTGCCCCTCACATAGCTAGTGTATGTACGAAACTCCATGATAGAGTTGATTTGCATGCTATTGTTGACCTATTTTATGACAAAAAAATTAATTCCCTCCGTACTTAAAATTTGCTTCATTCTCACTTTTTTTGGATATTGTTAATAATTGATTGAGAGTCAGGAAAACAATTTGATTGCTAATTTCTAATGTTTTCATTGAATTTGAGAAGAAAAGCATTGGATTAGAAGAAGAAGGATTAAATCTTTGAAAGAGTGGGAGAAAGTAGAATATTAGAGTAAAAGAAGACACACTCGACTCAACAAACTTGAGCCAAGCACAAGTGGACTGGAGACCAAGTCCAGAAAAATGTGCCTAGCGCACATCACATGAGCTCGACGTAGGTGGGGCCCCATAGTTTGCAACAGTACCATAATCCAATGGCACCCGACGTAACTGACCTAGGTTGGGAGCGATCGTCAAATTTTGTAGTTTATTTAATAATTGCTCATACTAGGGTTAGGTATCTTAGGCTATATTGGAGCTCGAAATTCACTCTTGGAAGGTAATCTTAGGACTTTTGTGGATTTTTCTTTGTATTGCACTACTCTATTGCAAGGTGTGGTATCCTCATGTCTATGAGGAGTTAAATTCTCTATTGTCGATGTTAAGTTAAATCATTTTGAACTCTCATGTAATCGTTTCTGCTTTAATATTTATGTCTTTCCTTTCATTATATTAGCATTTTAATTCAATACATAGCGCTTGTTGTCTTGGGTTCATAACTCAATTATTGATTCTTTAGAGTATTGGAAAATATAACTTGCATCTAGATCTGAATTAAATAAACCTTATGAGAATGCAATCGTTGTCTTCAGACCCTTGTGAGAATGCAAGATTCATTTATATAATTGATCAACGAATTGGCAGTTAATACATAAAGTTAGGCTCATATGCTGAGGAATTGGGGGTGAGTAATTTGGGGGGTTGACATTCATTAATGATAGCAAATAAAGTAAACAATTTTAGTAAATGCGAGTGAAGATTGGTAAGACTTAACCTTGGTAAGTTTATCATATTATTGTTGATCCTTTTCTACATTCAACTATTGATAAAATTATAAAATATTCTTTTAATTATTTTTAATTTCTACACATACTATCAATTTATGGAATTGTTCTTAAATCTGAATTTATTATAATTGTAGTTATTGTTTTATATTGCACAAATCCTTTGGAAAGAGTGATAATTTTATTACTTCTTACACTGTGACTAGTGCACTTACCAACATAGCAAAATATGATAACAAGTTTTTGGCGTCGTTCCCAGGGATTTTGTGTTTCAAAATATAATAGTTGTTCCTTTATAATTCTTTTAGATTGAATTTTATTTTTTTTAATTTGTAGTTTGTATACTAACTTGTGGTTTTAGGGTTTTGTCCTTTTTATATCAAGGGTCTATCCGCACTGAAAACGTTTTAGGTTGAGTTCAAGAAGTGGGGTGAATTGAACTTTGAAAGATTTTTCCCAATTTAGACCTCTAAAAATAGTTTTCACAATTTGAAAAACTTTAATGAATCTTGATGCTAAAGATATAAGGTGCAGTGAAGAAATAAATTGATTTAGGGCACGAATGAATCAATTTGTTTTACTGGCAGAGAGAAAATTTCAAACAGTACACACAGCAGATTCACAGCAGCACCTTAAGCAGATCAAATTCACACAGTTCCTAGAGCAATACCACACTAAGAAAATAATCACAAAAAGTTACAAATTTGATTAAGAGCAAGAAGTACAGAATTACAAAATTTACTAGTTTGAAATAGTTGACACAGTTCTATGCTAATTTCAATCAATATTAACATATCTGATCAAGTCTCCTAACACCAACAAGATTGCAGAGGCTAATTATCAAAATCAAGACTCAAGTATAGCAGTTGATACAAACTTAAGAATTATACAGAATGCAAATTCAATTGTCCAGTTATACTCAGAACAAGAATACCAATTCTACAGTACTACACCAATTCAAACATCCACTGAAATGAGCACCTACTCCCCGTAGTCCCCACTCAAATCAGCAATCACACACAGCCTAAAACCTATAGCCTACAACAATACACTATTTCAAAAGTTTCACAGATTTACAATCAATTTACATAAATCTTGATACAGAAAGGGATCAAAAATGGTAAAGAAAAGAAAAACTCCCTGATTGGCGCGCAGAAGAGGCCTTTGCACAGTGTTGAAGAACTCCAATAGCACAGTGTGGGTCAACTCTTCAACAAAAAGCCTCAATTGATTTTTCTCAAGAACTCTCAATTGCACAAAACTGTTTTTCACTATTTTTCTACTATAATGATTCTCTATTTTCGTATCTGTGTTATGGTGCATTTTAGAAACCTCATTGTTTTTATAGAAGAAAAAGCGCCAATTCTATTTTTCAAAAAATAGTTAATTCAGTTCTGTCAGGCATCGAATAACTCGATTTCATGAATACGAGAATCGCTTTATTTTAGCCCAGTGTAGTATTTAAAAACCAATTTAAACCAACACTTAGCTAACTCTTTTGTTTAGATTTTTAAACACTTTTAGACCATTGTGTTGTTGGACTTCTCCTCGACTATGAATAGATTATTTGCCAATCAAGCCTAAACGCACTCACACCAGACCAAGACCTAAACCACATCCAATTTCCTGCTTGCTTTGTCTTGTTGGGCTTGCCTTGCATGGCTTCATCAAATCATTAGTCTTGTGAAAGTACTAACACACACCAGGAGGAAAATTTCTTCAAAGCCACTATTTGTAGATCTAGAGATCGAAAGAACTACAAGAAGAAATTTGTTTGATAACAAAAGAGAAGGAAACCTTATCCAACAATTTGTTTAATCACCATCTTCTTAAAGCCCATAACTTTTTCAAAAAGTAAAAACGGACGACGAAAAGCAGGCATAAAATCAGACTCATAATTAGAGAAGAGCCATAGGGGATTCAATTGCTTCTGCAAGTCCTAGAGACTTCACAAGCATTGCGAGGCCCACCATGAATGAAAAAATGCAAAGATGAAGCTTGCACTACTACAACTGATAAGCTCTCATTCGTTTTTTGGTTTGGATCATGAAGACCCACACACTCATATGTACGCTTTTTATGAGTTGTGTGGTTCAGTGGGTGTGGCAGAACTAGAAAAGGAGGCAATTATTCTAAGGATGTTTCCATTATCATTGATTGGGAAAGCAACGGCATGGCTGCAATCACAGTCTAATCAAAGTCTAATCGATTGGAAGGATGTCGAGATGAAGTTTCTTGCTCGTTTCTTCCCATCACCGAGAATATAGAGACAAAGGCTGCTATAGCTGGTGGAAGAAGGCCCAAACAAGGTCCAATCACAAGAGCTTTGATCAGACACCTTGAAGCCAATGAAGAGTCAGAGGCACCTGCACAGATTAAAATGTTGATTATTCTGAGCTTTGAGGATCATTTGATAAATTGTAAAAATTAGTATAGGAAATTTTCTTCTTGTAAATGAAGCCTAGGTGCCTTAGGGTTTGTAAAGGCACCTAGGTTAGGGTTTAGTAGTGCCTATTAGACCATGCCATGTTGCGCATTCTCGTTGGAAGAAGGAGATAGGTGCTTAGGGTTTGGGGGAAGCTTGCTTCACACACTAGGTTACCCTAACCCTAGTGTGTGATGCAAGTTATGGTTTCTCCTTAGCTTATCTTACACGCTATCTATATATATGAGAAGCCACTTGAACTCTATAAATAGATGCCTAGGCTCCATGTATTCTAAGCTTGATTTTACCTAATGAAATGCTGCTGAATTTTCTGCACATTTATCAAGTTTCCTATTGAGTTTCTTCTCCAAGAAGCTAGAGAATCTCTCATGAAAGTTGGCCTAACCTCCTTCAAGACTTGCATCACCTAGTTCACCATCAAAGGCGCTTCAATCGTAGCTTCTTCCAAAAACCTCAACCTCCACGATTTTCTTCCTTCCTTTCCATTGCTTTCGCATGCTTGAGGAGCTCTTCCATTTGTTTCTTATCTGTGTAAGAGTCTCTCCCTACGCAACACCAAGTGTAGCTCACCTAAAAGCCAAAGCACCAAGGAGTTTCTCTATCAATAGCCACATTTGTACAAGGTGCTAATGAACCACTATGTGAAGCCTGAGAGAGATTGAAGGCTCCATTGAGAAAATTCCCGAATCATGAGTTTCAAGTGGAGATGCAAGTGCAAACATTATGCAATGGACTCCTACCTCAGACCAAGATGATCTTAGACACTTCTTTTGGTGGATCAGTTTTATTCAAGATTGTAGAGGAAGTTATCACCATCATTGAGTCTATGAGTTCTAGTTATCTGAGAGGACATCATGGGATAACACCTGTACAATAAAAGAAGGGAGTGCTAGAATTGAATTCACAATACGCAAAAATCTCATTAAAACTAAATATGTCACTTTTAATCGATTATTCATTCAAAATCAAAGAAGCTTTTTCAATTTTAATCGATTAAAACATGTGTTAATCAATTAAATCACTAAAATAGGATTTTCCAACTCTTTGTTTTAATTGACTATCATATTCTGAATCTCATCAGAAAGAGTTTAATCTTTTAAATAGGAATGTAATTAACTATATTGTTTTTAAACCTTTTAAACAAGTTTTTTCTCTTTTCAAAATACAATTTAACTCATTTTATAAAAATTGTGTCTTAATTTTATTAAAATAATGAAATCTAAAACATAAATAATATTACTTAAGGCTTGAGATTCTTCAAATCCAACAAAATGAACATCCAAAGAATGGATGACATTTCAACTAACAAATACATCCCAACTAATATGTTGAGAGGTTCTCGCATTTGGACAATTGTCTTGATGAGCTTCATGATACAACTTGTTTATGGATATAGTATGACAGATATCACCAAAAATATTAGTCTAATTCTAATTGAGCTTTTTAGTTGTTCTTTTTAGGATTTCATCCTTTTTTTCTGTGTGTGTTGGATTTTCTCGAGATAGTTGTGTCTTTTCATTATATTTTGAAAGTAAATTTTCTTAAATTATTATTTGAAAGTTTACTATTTTTTTTATGTATGATATTATTTAAGCCTTCTCGAATTTCATTATTTATTTTATACACTCTACTCGATTCTCGAATAAATTTATCATAACCTGACATAATGATAAGTCATATCTACCAAACATGCAACACATCAAATTCATTTAAATCAATTTTACACATACTCTTTCAAGCACACAATTCGAAACATCACAATTCCCAAAGATGTAATAGGTAAACCGTAGCATAGCAGCTGCGACTGAAACTGATAGTTTCAGTGTTGAATTCATTATTGAGAGAACATGCAGTGGATATATTAATAATGGTGTAATGTTTCAGTCTCAGTTGTTACAGAAAAATGTGCAGTAACAAGCTAAAACCCAGCAGGATCCTCCCTGTGCGTTCTCCCGCTCTTTGCACTGATCGTTGCATATGCTAGAGATTACACAAGGCCCTCTCCATGTTCCACTAGGCCTCCCGCAGATTGCTGCGCCAATACTAACCTCTGCAAGTACAAAGCAACGAAAATAAATATAACTAGATAATCACTGGTTCAGGAGAGTTAAAGATCGATGCAGTTATATAAATTAATTCCTTACTGTCGTTTTGGTAAATTAATAAAAAAAAAAAAAAGGCATTATCCATGCATTAGTGACGAATCTATAGTTAAAGGTAAATTAATAATTATTGTTAGTATTATTATGTATATAAATAGGATAAAAAATGCAAGAAAAAACTCTGCATATATACTTTTGATGAGAGGTGCATTTGTACTCTCTAACTCTAAATAAGTTTGAACCATACAGAAGGACAAAAGAAAAACATGATTAAAAAAATTCATTAAATTTGCAGCTAGATTTTGCACATATATTAGGGTTATTTGAAAAAAAAAATAAGATATGGGTGATAACTTTGTTGAGCAAATCATACACTGACAAAAAAATATTTTTATATTGTTTTTAATAAAAATTATCAAATATAATAAATTTAACTTTTAAAATATAAAAAATTATAGTAGATGGACATTAACTTTTAAAATATATTTACTATAATTTTTTTTATCGGTTGACCGTATACAATTTTACATTCAGACTAAGTTAAATGTGATTTTGTGTTACGAGTCTAATTAATAGTGAAGAATCTAACCCGGAGCAGAAAAGAGCAGAGCAAGCCAAAAGAAGGCAAGCAAAGTGAATCGACGAATGCAAATAGCCATGAGAATTAACTTGCTGGTGTAAACTATAGGTTTCTCTTAAATAGAGAGAAGTGTGTGTATCTATCTATCTATATCTATATATATATATAAATATAAAGGACTAGTCGGCACAATAAAGATGGTATGAATAAGAAAAAAATGAAAAATTGGCTGTAATTGCAGGGTTCGGATTTTTCAAGTGTTTTTGTTGTTTTTGGTTCTTGTTTTATTCTAGCTCCGTAAATTTAAACTTAGTCCGTCTTTAATATCCAAAGTCCATATGGCAACTTTTCCGGGAAGAAAAGAGACAAAGCCCATTTGCTCTTTCGTGTTTCCATGGGACTAGAGACCTTGTTTTCGAAAGAATTAAACATAAATCAAAACTTTGTGAAGCCACTCCGTAAGTGAACGAAAAATTGATCATTCAAATATAAATTTCGTAATAAGTTTGACCTTAGCTATATTGTTGTTACAATTTCATCTACACAAAAAAAAAAAATATATAAATAAATGAACTAACGAACTTAGAACACATTGTCTACCGTGATAAGACCATATACTTTGTTGGCTGAAGGACAAGAAATGAAATGAAATGTACCGTTGTCTTTTCTATAATCACTGCTGGTATATCTAAAGGAAATGACAAACACAACAACTTCTCACTAAAATTAAATATGAAAATTCAGTGGTTGAAACCTCTTCTATCTAAAAATATTTTAGTATTATTTTTAGGGTGTCTAGTTAGAGTATCCAAAATTAAGTAAGTTTTTCTATATAGTAAGATATGTATTTTTTAATTCTCACTTAGGTTTTATATTTTTATTTTTTTTACTCCATAGATATTAATTAAACAATATAAGTTCTTTAAAGTTCAACCGATCTCGAGTGCCTCAAATTATTATCATTATTAAAAATCACTTGATATAGACGATGTAAAAAATCTATATAAATATATTCAGTATAAAAAATACACATATTACCACTACTAAAAATTACTAATAGTAATCAAAAAATTAGTCACTAAATGACTGATTCTGTGACCGAATCTGTTATTGATTTTAAAAATTAACAAATATTTTTTTATTATAAAAAATATTATTTTTATATTTATTATTCTTATTATCATTTATACTACTTTATTTAAAATTTTATTATTTTATTATTATTATTATTTTACTATTATTATTAAAATTATTATTATTATTATTT
>Ga0123340_1002882_pt1 | contig 15843 bp, 14 predicted proteins | sample SirMexnodulemix_FD_89961 | JGI IMG/M metagenome (GOLD analysis project Ga0123340, IMG submission 89961) | Root nodule microbial communities of legume samples collected from Mexico - Siratro Mexico nodule mix | ecosystem: Host-associated > Plants > Roots > Nodule | place: Mexico: Nepantla... | reverse complement strand
TTTTTTTTTTTTTTTTTTTTTTTTTTTTTTTTTTTTTTTTTTTTTTTTTTTTTTTTTTTTTTTTTTTTTTTTTTTTTTTTTTTTTTTTTTTTTTTTTTTTTTTTTTTTTTTTTTTTTTGTCATTGTGTGATATTGGGGCCTTTCAACTAAGACAAAAAAAATATGATTTTTTGTTAAGAAAATGAAACTTGAAACTTTGGCTTGGGGTACGTCATTCGGTGGTTGGTTTCTTTTGCTTGTGCACTCTTGTTTTGTTAATATTTGGTAACTCCTCATCTTCTATACATAAGTACTCGTACAAACAAAAGTTGTCGCAAAGTACAAAATAGGTTTTTAAGATTTTCTATCAAAATGTATTGATTGAAGAGAGGATATAAACTATGAATAGTCCTTACTAGAGAGAAAGATACTTACTAAAATGAAGGTTTTATAAATAAAGGTTATTTTCTCTATTGTCTATTAGACAATATATTGATCTTAGACTTAAGGAAGTTTTAAATACTATTCCATGCAAAGTGCTTAATTTCAAGTAGAATCACTTATCTTATTTCTACATGGGAAAGCTTCTCTTTATAGCTTGTGTGCAGGTTCTTGTTCTTGTGTCTGTGCTTTAGTAGAGATTTTGTTGTTGACATTTTGTTTTTCTTTTGTACTAAAGTTTCTACACAAAGGATAAATTTTCATTTGAACATCCTTTTATATAGCTAACAACAAGCATACAAACTTAGAAAAGGTTGATTAATTATGTTAGAATCATTGTGGGATTTGTAACTTGCATTTGGAGAAGAGTAGATGATCTAGAAAATTTAAATTTGTGTTCCTAGATATCCACATGGCTCATCATCTACTAACCTCATGTTACCATCTTCTTATGCTCATCATTCAGTTTTTTTTTTCATCGTCTTTGACTTTGTATGTATTTTAGAATACCTTGCTTTAGAGGGTTTTTGTCTAGCTTGTCATCTAAGCATTGACTTGTTTATTTGGAAGAACTATAATTAACTCATCAAAACTTAATATTGTTTTTTATTATCAAAATCACATATTGTTTTTATAAAACTATATTAATTGATGAAGATTAGATTATCCATGCTAGGTTGTTTACCCATGTATAAAATTGACTATGCCTTAACAAACTTAAAAAAAAAAAAAAAATATTAGGGAATTTGTCATCATTTTATACAACTATCTTATCTTGCACCCATGTCGATTACTAATGTCCTTATTAAAGTAAGACAACCTCATGGCTGATTTGGAAGCATCATAATCAAAATCAAATAATTTAGTAAAGTTGGGTAGTGTTAGAATTTATGTATTTGAAGGAAATTTCGTTATTTTTATCTTTAATGAAACACCACGTCCTCCTTCACTATTTAATTCAAAGGCAAAACAATCTTACTAATATTTTACACAAATCACATAAAGAATCCAGTCAACTCATGAAAACTTCTAACGTTACTAATATTTTATGAATTGATCAATCTCTAATTTTTTTCATCTTTCTTATACACATATATTGTTGTTCGAGCTCACCACAAATCCTATGAAACCTCCATTATCCATCCCATATATGCATTTTTCTTTGTTAACATATAATGTTTGTTTCTTAAAGATTTCAAGCACATTTATAATATGATGCACAAACTCCTCCATAATCAAACTACATATGTGATCAAAACTATAACTATTTTTTTCCTCGAACAGACTCAGCACATGATACAGTAGTCTCATGAAAGTACTTTGTTTTGAAACTTTGTTTTCCATTTACCTCCCCTTCTTTACGATCCATGCAATTCATCAAACAGGTAATCAAGAGTTGGAATGAGATGCCTATATTTGATAGTTATGGTATTCATGACATGACATTTTACGATCCATGCAATTCATCAAACAGGTAATCAAGAGTTGGAATGAGATGCCTATATTTGATAGTTATGGTATTCATGACATGACATTTGGTGCACACATGCCAAAAGCCATTCATTTTAGGAACAAAAATAATTGGCATAACATAACACATGGACTCATGTTATCTTGCACGCAACGTTTGTTATATAATCCCTCAACTTGCTTTTAATTTTTTTTGACTTTTTTATATTAGTTATTTAATCTAGCTTATTAGGAAAAGAAAACCCAAGGATAAAGTCCATATGATGTTTTATCCCTTATATGTGGTAAAATCTTAGGTGCATCTAGAAAAAACATTTCCAAAGTCTTCTAAGACATTTTTCTATTAAAATTAATAGAAGAATTAAAGAAAAAATAGTAGAATTTAAATTTAATTCACTTAGATAAACTATAAAAACTTGTTTAGAAAAATATTACCTTCTTAACCTCTTTGTGAGAGATCAATTTTTTCTTTTCTCTCCTTGGTTGCTTGTTTTTTTTTTTTTTCTCCTTTCTAATATTATCTATTATTTTTATTTTACTATGCTCTTCATTGACCTATCTAGGAGTTAAAGGTTTCAATGTAACCTTATGCCTTTTACATTCAAAAGAAAATTCATTGACAAGGTCATTGTGTAAAACTTTTCTAACAAATTGTTTGTGTCGTCCAAGTAAAATATATGTTGCTTCATGGTTATAGCACCACACAAAATCTCATTTTTATATTTTTCAACTAAGAAATCCATAAGCACATATTTATTAACTAAAACTCCACATTCTTAACCATTGCAACTCATATAGCTTCTTCAGATGTTGAATAGAAGCTAAACCAAGATTATCTATCACTCTTATACTAGTACATTAGTTTAACTTCCTCCATTAATAATGAGTGAGCATAAATTTTTATCAATTAAGCAAGTTGTATAAAAATATTTCTCTTCATGAAGAATCACACTATAACAATATTGCTAAGTAGCTTCCAAAAAATAGCGTGTTTGTGTGGTTGTGTGTAGGTGTAACGTAATGTGTGTATGACGTGGGTGTGAGTTTGTGTGAGTCTGACTTGGGTTTGAGTGTGTGGCATGGGTGTGTGTGTGTGTATGTGTGGGAGTGACGTGGGTTTAGGTGTGTGTCAGTGTAACTTGGTTGTGTGTGACATGTGTGTATGTGTGTGACATGGGTGTGTGTGTATGTGTGTGTAGGTGGATGAGTGAGTATGTGTGTATGCGCATGCGTGATGTGGGTGTGTGTGTGTGTGATGTAGGTGTGTGTGACATGGGTACGTGTGTGATATGGGTGTGTGTGACATGTGTACGTGGGGTGTGTGTGGGTGTGTGTGACATATGTATGTGTGTTATGTACGATGTGTGTGACATGGGTGTGTGTGTGTGACATGTGAGTACATTTACACGCTTGTGTGATCTGGGTGTGTGGTGTGTGTGACATGTGCGTGTGTGTGTTGTATGTGGGGTGTGTGTGTGTATGACGTGGGTGTGGGTTTGTGTGTGGGGTGTGTGTGTGTATGACGTGAGTGTGGGTTTGTGTGTAGGGTGTGAGTGTGACTTGGGTGTGCGTGTGTGACATGGGTATATGTGTGTGTGACGTGGGTGTGTGTGTGTCGTGGGTTTGGGTGTGTGTCAGTGTGACGTGGTTGTGTGTGGGTGGGTGGATGAGTGTGTGTGTGTATGCGTGCGTGTGGGTGGGTGCATGCATGATGTGGGTGTGTGGGGTGTGTGTGACATATGTGTGTTGTGTGTGAGGTGTGTGACATATATATGTGTGTCGTGTGTGGGGTGTGTGTGACATGTGTGTGTGCACGCGTGTGTGATGTGGGTGTGTGTGACATGTGTATGTGTGTTGTGTGTGGGGTGTGTGTGGGTTGGTGTGTGTTGTGTGTGTGTGTGTGCCATGTGTGTAGAATGAGCAAAAGGAAGAATGTCCAATTTTCTTCTTCTATCAAGATCGTAGTTCTTTTAGTTGGCCAAGTAATGTATCTATATCCTAAACATTTAAAACATTTTATACAACTTTTCTTTTGAAAATTAGAAAAAGTGAAAGGTGTGAAAGATTTAGAATCTTGAACATTACCATGAAAAGTAGTCTGTTTAAATAACCCATCATCATTTCTATCATACTTTTTTTTTTCGTTGTTCTTCCAGGTTGAGTTACAATAATTGTTTTCATGATTAATCTTCTTAAAACTTTCTTTCCACTTAAGTTGATTTCCAAATTTGATAACTTGATGAACCAAATTTTCCAAAGAAGTATATATATGTAACTCTACTACATTTTAAATTTCTTTAAATCTATCCATTTCTGCATTTAAAGTTTCGTCATTGAAATTAGTTTTTATCATAGTAACTTCTAGGTCCTTAAAATATTCATCCACACCTTTATTCCTTTGTTGAAACCTTTGGAGCTTTAAAAGGAATTTCTTATTATAGTAAGAGGGAGTAAATATATATAGAATGAAAACCCTTAAGTTCCCATGAGACCATGCATGACCTCTTCTCTTTGCACAATGTAAATAAAAGTTTTGTTTTATGATACAATCATCAAATTCTCAAGAAACTACCTGGACCTTTTGGTCATATCTATCATAAACACCATAAGATCTACTTTAAATTTCCATGTAGCAAGATCTCTTGTGTCATAGAACTTTTGTATAAACTTTGGTGTGTTCACTTTGAATGCGTAAGAGTCATGCCTCTTTTCTCTATCCTTGAAGCATCCAATCTTCTTTATCTTAGCTACCATAGGATGATAAAGCATTTAAAGTTCTTATTCTTTTTGTAGGTGTTTTCTCTCTTTCTTTCATTGTTTTCTTTCGTTGTCAAGGATTCTTCTCTCTTTAGTTTATCATTTTTCATCTCAAGCATATATAATGACTTATGCAAAAGAGTGTGAGAGATGATGATCTTGACATCTTTTTCCCATAAAATTAGTTAAATGAGTACTATAAAAGTGAAAACTTAGAATAAAACAATATCTTGTGCCTTCCAAAGTATTTGGTGTTCTTGGCCAAGTGAAATAAAAGGTAAAGTGTCCTAATTTCACTCAAACACTTTCCAAGAGTCCCTAAGAAAAATAATTATTGATTTAAGGTGTCAAATGAATTTTAAACTTAAACACAACATTCATATATTAAGATTAGTATTCTACAATTTGTGGATGACACAATGTTTGTGCTTAAGGCTAGTAATAAAAATATAATTGGTCTCAAAAGAATTTTGAGATGTTTTCACTTTGAATCAGGGCAGAAAGTCAATTATCAAAAAACTAAGGTTATCAGAATAAGAGTGAATCAGTCCTACCATAACAGGTTTGTTGCAGTATTGAAATGTAATATAATGGCATTATCGTTTCCTTATTTAGGGGTTAATATTGGAGGTAATCATAGGAGGAAAGAATTTTGGGAAGGTATGGTTACAAAGATTAAGAAAAGATTGGCAAAATAGAAAGGTAAGTTTATCTCTCTACCTAGAAGAGTATGTTTGATTAAATTTGTATTATCAGCTATGCCTTTATTCTTGCTTTCTATTTTCAAGCTACCACATTTTGTTATGACAAAAACCATTCGCATTCAAGGAGATTTTCTTTGGTGTTGGGTGTTAGAATATTATAATTAGATAAACAAATCAGTAGAATATTAGAGATAATAAAGGGAATATCAGAGAATATTAGAGAGATAATCAAGGAAGTATCAAAGAAATAAATCAGTAGAATATCATATATAATCAAGGAAATATCAGAGAATATCAATAAGAATATCAAAAATAATCAAGGGAGTATCAGAGAATATCAGTAGAATATCAGAGAATATCAAATGTATTTATTTAGAATAATTTCTATATTTAGTTTCCTTGAATTCTATATTAAGTGAGCTATTATAAACAAAAAAAAACATTCAAGAAAAACCTTCTTCCAAGTTATCATATTCTTTGTTCATAGTTATCATATCCTTGTCTAACATTTCCTAACCCTCTATACCATCGTAAGATGGTATCAAAGCGGTGTTAGATCCCGGGAACTCAAAAACCAACATCATTGTTTCATTACCCCTCATAGCCGAAAAACATAAAAAAATAAAAAATAAAAATGTCATTTTCAAATGGTGAAATTGGCAACAGTATGAATCAAAACCAGAATAACTCATCAACCATTATTGATGAGCTAATTTTGCAAATTGCAAATATGCTTCATAATGGCCTTCGAATTCAGCAAATACAAGTCAATCTTGACAATTTGTCAATTGGTTTCAAATTAAATGGAGACAATTATCCATTGTGGTAAGACTCATGGAGAAAGATATCGGTGGCAGAGGAAAGAAGAGTCATCTGACAAGTATACCTCCGGCACCAAAAGAGATAGAACCAGCATATGAAAAATGGGAACAGGCAGCCCAAACTGTCTTCACCTGGATAATTCAGAATATTGAGACTAGTTTGATAAACAATGTTTTCCAATTCCCAATTTCCAAGGCTTTATGGGAGGGATTGGCTACTACCTATGGAAGCGGCACAGACCCGGTGCAAATTTATGATTTACACCGAAAAGCAAACATACAGAAACAAGGACAGGATACCCTAGAGCATTTCTAGAACAAATTACAAGTATATGGATGGCGATTGACAGAAAGCAACCGAACCTTATGAAATGCTCAGATGATATTACAACTTTCAACAAAATTAAACAAGAACAGAGACTATATCAGTTCCTAACATGGATAGATGAAAAATTTGAAGTCATCAGAAGAGATCTTTTGATGCAAGAGAAAACCCCTTCAGTAGAGTCCGCCTATGATGTTGTCCGAAGGGAGGCGGCCTGACTCCAAATTTTAAAGCCTACCACTAGTAACGAAGGGAACACATCATTAGGGGAGGTCGGAATCGGCTTAACCGCAAGAAATAGACCATCGGGACAGGGACAGGGAAGGAGTTACTCAGAAACCATCGGACGACGTCCATCACAGCGAGACAAGGAGGACAAAAGCCACTTCCACTATACTCATTGCGGAATGAAGAAACACACTAAGGAGACTTGCTTCAAAATCGTGGGTTATTCCGAATGGTGGAAAGATTCTAAACCAAAACATCGCAAGGCTGCCACTGTCGTGGGCATCCCGCAGACCATCAGTAGTAGTGAGGACATCAAAAGAGAGGAAGAAGCAAAATCGCAAATCGTTCATGAAAGAGCCGTAGTTACTCAAAGAGGTAGAAAGAGAGAGAAGGATACCAACCTAGGAAATCTGATCAGTGGATTTTTTATTATGAGGCAACTGGCACCATGACCCATGACCCATGACCCATGACCCATAACCCTGATGATTTTAACAATCTCTCCACACCTGTTAAAACCCATATAGAAATAGCCAATAGAGAATTAGTTGTGGTCCAAGGAAAGGGCTCAATTATTCTTTTAGAAAAATTAAAATTAAAAAATTATCTCTATGTTCCTACACTATCATCAAAATTATTTTCTGTAAGCCAAGCTACAAAGGAGCTGAATTGTGTGGTTCTGAGTATATTTTCTAAAACACAAATCTGAAGTACACGATAAGTTCTATGCATTCTATTAAATGATTCACACTCAATTTGACAAGAAAATCTAAGTACTTAGATCAGATAATTGTGGAGAATTTGTTAACAAATCAATGCAAGAGTTTTTCAAAGAAAATGACTTAATTCATCAAACTTCCTGTCCAAACACACCCTAACAGAATGGTGTAGCAGAACAGAAAAATCATAAGCTACTAGAGATTACTTAGGCCATGATTTTTTATGCACAGGTTCCAATATGTTTTTGGCCCGAAGTTGTCGCTGCCTCGGCCTATCTTTTGAACAGGTTACCCTCCTGATCCTTAACCACAGAACATCCCTATAGATCCTAGCTACTCAAACTAATATCCCTCTTGTCCAAATGTTACCACCACGAGTTTTTGGATGCTCTGTGTTCGTTCATATTCCCAAAGCTAACAGAACCAAATTTGATCCATGTGCTGAAAAATGTGTCTTCGTTGGATATGCTACACATCAAAAGGGGTATCGATGTTACAACCCAATCACTCACCGTGTATATGTGACTATGGATTGTGATTTTTTAGAATCAGAATATTTCTTTAGTAGCCAACTTGATGTTCAGGGGGAGAAAACTAGTGAACCACCAAGTTGGTTAGGTAGCCTTAGTTGCTAAGAAACTGTTCCAAAAGAGCAAGTAGATGGAGCCAACGAGCATGTCTTTGTTAACGTAGGAGGGACCAATACAACCAATGAGGATCCTTCTGAGAATGTCCAACAAGAGATAAGTGATCTTCACTCTACTGAGTTGTCTCCTGTTATGAATGAAGTCACTAACAATGACCGGTTAGCACCAGAACCAAAGCCTTTCACACTTCTGCCAAGAAGAAATAGAGGGGTACCACCTGACCGATATTCTCAAAACATGTTCCCCGAAATTCCAGGTATCCTATGAAGATAACCTGAGAATGAGTGACAGACATTGCAAGAGCTTTTCTTACCTCCCTTCTAGCTAAAGACATTTCCAAAACAGTTCACGAAGCCAGTAAGAAGGGCGAATGGCAAGAAGCTATGAAAACAGAATCTTGTACAACATGACAGAACCAAGCATGTTGAAGTGGACAAACACTTCATCAAAAGAAGATTGAGGATAACAGTATTGAGCTTCCGTTTGTAAGGTCAGAAGACCAGTTGACAGACATTCTCACCTAAGTTGTTACAGGCATAGCATTTACCTATGTTCTCAGCAAGTTAAGCATTGACGATCCCATTACTCACCTTGAGGTGAAGTGTTGGAATATTATAATTAGATAAACAAATCAGTAGAATAACAGAGATAATCAAGGGAATATCAGAGAATATCAGTAAGAATATCAAAGAGATAATCAAGGGAGTATCAAAGAAACAAATCAGTATAATATCAAAGATAATCAAGAGAATATTAGTAAGAAAATCAAAAATAATCAAGAGAGTATCAGAGAATATCAGTAGAATATCAAAAGTATTTATTTAGAATAATTTCTATATTTACTTTCCTAGAATTTTATATTAAGTGAGCTATTGTAAACAAAAAAAAAGAATATTCAAGAAAAACCTTCTTCCATGTTATCGTATTCTTTGTTCATTTTTGTTCATAGTTATCATATCCATGTCTAACATTTTCTAAATCTCGATACCATCGTAAGATTGGGGACATGAACACAAAAAAGTAGCTTAGGTTAAATGGGATAACATATGTAAAAGTAAGCAAGAGGGTGGGTTAGGAGTCTTGGACCTGAAGAACTTTAATAAGGCTTTGTTAGAAACATGGAAGTGGATTGAGAAAAGAGAAAAAGGTCTTTGGAAAGAAGTAGTATAATCCAAACATGGGTTATGGCGAAGTTTAGAGAATAAAAAGGAGAGTTCCTATAAGTCTAGATGGTGGAAAGACCTTAGAAAAGTATGTGGAATAAGTTTTGAAGGTATGGTTTAGTGATAATATAGATTGGAAATTTGGTTCTGGAGACAAAATACTTCTATGGGAGGAAAAATGGGTAGGGCAGTTCACGTTAAAGGAAAAGTATCCTAGATTGTTTAGCAATTCATACTAGAAGAAATTTTTAGTTAACAGTGTTTGACATTGTGTGATAGTGAGTAGAGTGGAAATTTAGATGGAGGAGGAGTTGGTTCGAGTAAGAAAAACCTTTTGTTGAAGAGTTTTTACATTATATTCATAATTGTACAATTAAGAGGGACTTAGAGGATGATTGGATATGGAAGGAGATTGGGGAGGAAATGTATTCGGTTAAGTCAACATACACCAAGCTTAACCAGGGCCGAGTGAGGAAGAACAATAGTTCTATGGAAAATTTTAGAAAATTAAGGCAATGCCTACTACTCACTTTTGTGCTTGAAGGGTTTTACTAGACAAGCTGCCAACACTTGAGAATCTAAAAAAAAAATGAGTTTGGTGGGGTAATTAATAGATGTGTTATTTGTCAAGCAAATGAAAAAACAATTTCCCACTTATTCTTCACATGTAAGGAGATTAGCAAAATTTAATATTCATGTGATGTGTGGATAAGAACACATTCTGCACATCATTATAGGGCAAATGAACATCACTAAAATTTTTGAGATTACGGGACTAGGCATTAAACGTAACTTTATGTATGGATGGATATAATTTGGACCAGTAAAAATAAAGTTATTTTTAGAAATAGAGTTTTGATGTAGTGAAGGGGTTTACATTAGTGCGATTAAAAACTTGGGCTGGATATCTAAAACGTATATAAAAGCTAACTTTTCATACTCATGGTGTCTGTATCAAGTCAATTATTTGAATCTTATATTCACTACAGTCAAGTTCTTGGGATAGTGAGATGGGGATGGTAGCATTTTGTGTTTTATTGTTGAATAATTTTTATTTTTTTGAAAGTTCTGATTGTAGGAGTCTATGTTATAGCATTAAAACTCTATATAAGGTTATTTATAGCCCAGATTATGTTATGTTGTAATACAGTATGGCTTGTGAAACATTTGGAACGCGACCAGCCACACCACTAGACTTGTTTGAGCCAAACAACTATGCAATCATACTTGTATTACTATGGTGGTATTATCAATTATGATCAATTCATGTTTCTTAATATTATTCCATACAACTGGTTACAAATCTAGGAGAACTTAGGATAACTAAAAATAGTCACACTTAGTTATTTAAGACCAATGATCAGGAGGCCCAATTGTTATATTGGACAAGTATTAATTACAATTTGTTTTTTATTAAGTTAAACTTTGTAATCTTATGGTGGCAAGCAATGTAGTGACTTAGGATTTTCCATTTATTTATTTTCAATGAGAATTTCAGTTTCTAGCTTATTAAAAATAGAAATTTGGTATGTTTTGAATGTCGTTCATCTTACAAGAATTTGTATTCTATTTTTCCATCTTGTTTTTTAAGAGTCAATATTTCATTGTTTTTTTTCTTCTTCTCATTTGGTATAATGTCGTTACAAGAATAATTAACATATTTGAAGAAATTGCTTGAGCATGAGATCTACAAAATGAAGTTATTGTTAACCTAATAAACACGAAAAAAGAAAAGGGAAAGGAAAACAACCAATCATACCTTCCACTTTAAACGTTTCTAAACCTTTCTACGACGATAACCTTCAGAGTTGGTTCTGTTAATGAAAGTGCTTTCCCAAACAAACGCACCCTTTAACGTCTCCTCCATGAGTAAGAACACATTGATGAAGTCATTAAGGCATAATCACTACAGGCCTCAGCTCTTGCTGACAGATATGAATGTCACTAACATATGCAACTCTTGGTCAATGAAAGGTTGATACACCTCGACACCCAATTCTATTCTGGAACAAGGTACTCAAACCAACATAAAATAAATAAATAAATTGAAGACTAAAAATGCAAACTTTTAATAGAAGGATTAAAAAAATCTTCAATGGAGAATGAAAATATATTTAACCGTAACTTTAATAAATATACATATTTGCTTTTTCCAAACGTATTTTCAACTACAAATATTTTAAATTTTCTATACTAAATAAATGTTTTAAAAACAAAATGCAAAAAAAGTTGTTTAACATTTTTTTAAAAGTTGATTTCTTCTTTTAAACCGAAACAAACGCAAGAATATTTAGTATTCCTTATAATAAAACTTAAAAGAATAATAACTTCCTAGAGTAATTTGTATTAAAAAAATGGTTCTAAAAACATACCTACTTATGCTTATCGTTGATAAAAATTCTAATTTCGCATAATTTCGCATCTCCCTCGAGGACTATAAATCGTACTCTATCGAACTCCATTATATAATTCATATTTTTCAAACCTTACTTCGCTTTTAAAAATTAACTTTTTTATTTTAGTCCATTTCGTGAGGAAGATTTTCCGAAACACAATAAACTTGATAAAATGCCAAAAGTAATTACTTTCCTTGTAAAAAATGCAGCACCCAAACATGCACTAAAATTCCCCATTGTTTCACCAACTATCATTTTCATAATAAAGAATGTTCTTAGTCATTCTTCTTTCAATTTTAAAGATCAGTCACAGCACACGTACAAGACAATGAAATTGCATGATCTTAGATGCATAAAGTCAGAGCATGTGGACAAATAAAGATTTGTGCATGGCACAAATCTTTCACTATACATTTAAAAGCACACGACTTGGAATCATGTCATTCATTACACTTTATTCCAATGTATGTTGATATAGATGCACACCGTGTTTCCAAAGCAACAGCAGTCACTATAGAGTGGTTAATTAATTAGAGGATACATTTTTCGTCAATCTTGAAACTGAGGAAGATGATGCTCAGAACTCCCTTTCTGGGAAAAGGATAGGAGCTACGAGAGACCATATGTACAGCAGAGCAGTTGCCCAGGAAGTGACAATCCGAACCCACACAGAAGGCCATCCCACGTCAACCAACTTTCCACTCTCTCCAACAGAAGTTGACCAACCTGTCAGAAGCATTGCAGAATACATGCTAGCAAGAGAGAAGATCAAGTGGAAGAAGGCATATGAATATGTAACTGGCTTTGCTTTCTCCTTCTCTTCTTCCTCCCTTGCATCCAATGGAAGCAAAGGCTTACCTGCAGAACCACCAGAAATGAAAGATTGTCAGTATTTGCATGTGACAAAATTTTGTAATTCAATGATAATCAAATAACAAGACAAATTATTATTTCCTTTCATGGCACCAAATTCCAACATCAAATTCAGCTTCAAGGTCAATAAACCATTCTTAGATTTCAAAATCAGATATTTGGTGGCCAACTTTTTGAGTTGTGAAAATTTGAAACAACGATGAAAGAGAAACATTGAATTTAAATAATATTTACCAGCTCGAGGGGAGCTAGGTGGGGAAAGTACTGCAGCAGAAGATCCAGCACGCACAGCAGAATAAACAACAGATAGAACAGTTGTGAGTAAACCCAATGTAAGGGTGCCAGTGGAAACAGCTTTGGAGTGTTTGTGAAGACCATTACACTCGTAATCTCTTGGTTCACTGGCCAGTGCACTATAGCAGAGGTAAGTGCAGTACAATGATATTACTGAAGCAGGCAAAACACTTCCGTTTACCTGAATAGGAATATAATTTAGAAACCTCAAATCCAACTAAAGTAATGAATGATCTCCAAACCGGATAAAACCAATTTCCATCTAAACAATAAAACTTCAGTAATTTATGCTTCAGGCCCAAATTAGAAAATTACAGTCACATCCAGGCTCACAGGAATAAATATACTTTTTAAAGCTTTCTCCACTAAGTTACCACTCTGTCGGAAACATTAACCCAAGATAACAAAGATAGCAGAAAAGAAAATATCTTTAATAAATAAAAGATTATATATGAACTTCTATATAGTAATATTTTAACCAAGTATTTAAGTCAAAACAAATGGAAAATGTATGAATTACAATTTTCAAGCAAAGAAAATTCAATATTATATAAGAGACATATTTGGAAAATTAACATACCGCATATGAAAAACCAGTAAAATAAATTAATAGTAGTTAACAACAAAGGAAAAAAAAAGGAACTTACTGCAGGATGCAAAGCCACTATGGCAAAAACAAATGCAAGAATCAGGGTCATGGTAATAAAAAAGACATTGAGGCCACAGTCTTGTCCAGATGGTGTGAAGAAGTGATAGAGAACTCCCGAGAATGCGAATGTTGCCAAATAACAAACAAGTGAAACAACAAATAGAGCAATGTACCTGTATAAATAATCAGGTGAATACTGAAATACTCATTCAAAAATATAATGACAACTAATCAAATAAAGGAAATGACATTACAGGAGTGATATAAAAATCAAAACCCAAAACTAACCAGAATTGTTCATCAAATCCAACCCATTTGTCATTCCATCCATGAACAAAATCTAACAAGAGCATGACTTGAACAAGAAGAAACATGCCCGAGCCAAACTTTGATATTGTTTCTGCATATTGTCATACCTCGTCATTATCATAAACAATGAATAATTTACATATCAAGTGCATGTGAAGTGTATGCGAACACACATATATACATATCCTCTTTCAGTTCAATCTGTTTAAGCACAGTAACCTTTTGTATCTCTAAAATTTAAGGCTTTTATAAAGACTGGATACTGTTTTCTTTAAGACTTCAAACAAATTGTGAATCACTACACTAGGCATTAAAAGAAAACAATACAGTGATCAAATGATATTTAAAACAATATTTTGACCATGAGATGTAATTCCAAATTCAAAGCAATTGCTCAAATAAATAAGGTACAGTGGTATATTATTTAAAGAATCTAAGGTTTATTACAACAATCTTTTCATTCCAGCTGGACTTCGATCATCGAATGACATCGGCCAAGTCCTCGAACTGTGTGTTGTGGACAATAACTGAAATTTGTAAAAGTCCTTTTTTTCTCAAATACAAGCTTTTGAAAATTTGAAGCTCATAATTATTTACCAAAAGCTTCTCTTCCTGCTAAAGAACATTGTTCCCAAATTCCCAATAGTTTTGTTCCCCTTACTATAGACACATACAATTTTTTGTATGCAAAACTTATTTTTTGTGGTATCGAAACAAATATTTTAAAACTGTTTTGAGCTAACTTACCCAAATAAAACTTATTCTAATTAAACAATTATTGACATAATCTAATTTTTGCAGTTGTCTCAAACACACCCTATGTCTAGAAGCACAAAAAAGTCGTCTTATTAAAGGCTAAGAGACATCAGGAAACTGAAGTATAGCTACATTTTCCATTGACAAATTGTGCATCCTGATCATCCTGATACTATTTATTGTAAAACTGTAACCATATTAAGCAGGCCCAACGTAGAAGTATAAAGAATTCAACATGTGTGATAATCAACTACAATGGGTCAATGGAAATCACATTAGAAGAAATTCTTACCATAGAAGCTGATGATCTCGTTTGGAACGAAAAACATAAAGATTACGAGAAGGAACCAACAGATAATTTTCATCATCCAACCTCCATGGTGCATACTATCCCGAGGATCCCTCTGGGTTTTTACACCAACCATCAAAACCGCTAGAATAGTGAAAAACAGAAAATTCCCCAAGCTAACGCGCAAAACTGCATCCGTTTCAAACCATTCTCTGCTAGGAGTGTGACTGAAGTGATTAATCCCTGCGGTATTAACAAAAGCATTAACAACAACGATCTCATCAACGCATGTCATAAACTTCAGCCATCCATCAACACACCCGCATAAAAACTAGTTTCATAACTAATTCAAAAGACCGAACCTTTTGAGACATAATTCGAGGCCCAACCAGAGTACAAGGCCTTAATTATGTCTTACTTCAGCTCAGGATAAAAATTATGTGCTTGTACTATATAGGATATCAGGAATTATATAACAAACCAATTTTGTACTAAAAAAAATTAAAAAAATAAATAAATAAATAAAAAACAGAATAACCAGGCCTATATGCTTGATAAACCAAACCCTAGCGTGCCATGACAATCACAACAAATTATCCTTTGTTACTCTAAAGAATAACTCAATTTTGTTTCGGACAGTGATTGCATAAAGAGGACTTAACAATCGTAGAGAAAATTGACGACAGAGAAAGAAGATGAAATCGATAATTATAGGGGAAGAAAAGGAAGGGATGGTTACATGGCAGGGATTCCATGAGAGGAGCGGCGACCTCACGGAGGATCCAAGCGACGATGAGGGAGAAGGCGAAGAGGCCGCAGTAAGCGATCCGCGCCGAGCGACGGCTAATTCCCGAAACGACGGTCCTGCAGGCGTCGCATGCGCACGCAGCGCAGCATGACGCAAGGCAAGAAGCTGCCCACATCGATCCTCTTCTTGTTTTGAGATGGAATTAGGGTTTCACGAGTGAGGATTGGTTCGAGTGCGGGTTTTGATGAGAGGAGTTGCAATTGAATTTGGTTAGG
>Ga0123340_1002880_pt1 | contig 15845 bp, 11 predicted proteins | sample SirMexnodulemix_FD_89961 | JGI IMG/M metagenome (GOLD analysis project Ga0123340, IMG submission 89961) | Root nodule microbial communities of legume samples collected from Mexico - Siratro Mexico nodule mix | ecosystem: Host-associated > Plants > Roots > Nodule | place: Mexico: Nepantla... | reverse complement strand
GCATAGAATAAAAAGTAAAAAAAAAATAATATTTCATGTATGAAAAATTTTGTACTGTCCTGCAAACTTTATATATAAATAAAAAAACTTTTATAAAATATAAAATAAATAAATAAATAAAAATACAACATTCTATTCCCAAGCTGGATAATGGATGTTCTTTATCTCAAACTTGTTATAGTATTTATGAAGGAAGAATTTTCAAGGAAATCTCAATAAGTTGTTCATGTGATCTAATGAAGAGAAGATAGAAAAGCTTAGCTTGAATTTTATCCCGAACAACATGACAATCAATGTCAATGTATTTTATTTTTTCATGAAATATAGGATTATGAGTTATGTGACGAGTAGGAGTAAAAAATTGAGAATATAAATCTTATAAAAGATAATGAATCAATTGTAACTCACAAGTGACCGTGGCAATGGTCCAATATTCTGCTTCTGAAGAAAAACAAATACAATACTTTATTTTTTGGACTTCCATAAGATAAGAGAGGTATCTAAAAAATATGTAGTAACCGATGGTGGATTTTCTAGTTTGAGGACATGATGTCCAATTTGAATCGTTGAAACCTTTAAGTTGTTTTTTCTGCATTGGAGGGCAAAGAAGAGGTATTGTGTGGGATTCATTTCGATATACCAAAGGACACATTATGCAGCTTGATAGTGATGAGCAATAGGAGTTTGAATAAACTGACTAAGAAGATAGATAACAAAATTGATATCATGTCGGGTATTAGTAAGATAAAGCAATTTACCTATAAGCTGGCAGTAAGAATCAGGATTCTGCCGAGGAATATCAGATTCATAAAGAATTTTGATGTCTTTAGATATAGGTGTAGAACATGGTTTGCTGGCAAGCATTCCTGTATCAACAAGGATGTCAAGCGCATACTTCCTCTAACAAAGATGAATTCCTTCTTTAGTTTTAACAACTTCAAAGCCAAGAAAGTACTTCAGTTAACCAAGATCCTTAATTTTGAAATTGTTATCCAAACATTGTTTGATTTGTTCAATATCAGTCAAGAAATCTGGTTAGTTTGACAATTGATGTCATCTGCAACAATCTCTCCCTCAACAATTGTCCTACTGAACAATTGCCCCTCTGGAAATCGAACTCATGACTTTGACTCTAATACGAATTGTTGGATTGAGCGCTTACCACTAGGCCAAAAAGTTATAGCGATTAGCCAGGGCACAACTCTTTCTACTTAAGACGCAACCCAAACACCACGATTCGATTGTGACTTGGCCCATCTAGTGGCCTCCGCCATGAGACAATTGATGCCACCGACAACACTTAGGACTAACATAATTGTTAATCTTGTGATGATAATCAGTAAGAAAATTCATAGCTCTTCTACCTGCTTGAGCTTAAAGAAATATTTTCTTGAACTGTAAGACTATTTTGACCATCTTCTACATAATCTTGTAGTTGATTATTATTATCTTGGACCTAAGTTTCTCTGTTATTGTTGTACTCAATTTTCTTTTCTTGATTTCCTAGGTTCCAAAAGAAAATCATAATTTGGTTAATCTGCTGAGATAATGACAGTAGAGTTATGATCTAGGTGACGAGCATAATTCTTATATGGAGAAATAAATTCAGAAAAACTACATTTCTACTTATGAATATTTCTCTACTTTTAAGATATAAAAGAACATAACCTTTAATCCCATTCTCAAATCCAAGAAAAATACATTTTTTTATCTCGTGGATCAAGCTTAGTTCTTTGATTTTCAAGAGTGAAAACAAAACCAGAGCCAAACACTTATAAATTCAAATATGTGAGAGAAAGATCATGCAACATTTTATATAAAGACTTTCCATTAATAGTCATAGAATGAAGTCTATTAATTATATGCACAAAATGAGAAACAACATAAGAGTAATAGATTTTAAGCAAATCAGATTGAAAAATTAAACTACCAGCAACATTTAAGATGTGTTTTAAATACATGATCTCTGATGCCCAATACCATATTTGTTATACAACTCATCATGGTTAAACTCTTTCTCATTATCTGTTTTAATAGTTTTAATATGAAAATTAAATTGGTTTATAACATATACAATAAAATTAGATAAAAGAGTTATGGTTTCACCTTTGAATTTCATGAGATAAATTCAAGTATGCCTAGTGTAGTCATCAACTGTTAGAATATTATTATTATGAAAACAAATCAAATCAATAGAATATTAGAGATAATCAAGAGAATATCAGAGAATATCGGTAAGAATATCAGAGAGATAATCAAGGGAGTATCAAAAAAACAAATCAGTAGAATATCAAAGATAATCAAGGGAGTATCAAAGAATATCATCAGTAGAATATCAGAGTATATTAGTAGAATATCAGAGAATATAAAAGAATATCAAAGAATATCAAATGTATTTATTTAGAATAATTTCCATATTTAGTTTCCTAGAATTTTATATTAAGTGAGCTATTGTAAACAAAGAGACACACATTCAATAAAAAAATCTTTTTCCATGTTATCATATTTTTTGTTCTTTTTTGTTCATAGTTATCATATCCTTGTCCAACTTTTCTTAACCCTCGATATCATCGCAAGATGGTATCAGAGCGGTGTCAGATTCTGGAAATTTAAAAACTAACATCATTGTTCCATTACCCCTCACAGCCAAAAAAACACCAAAAACCCAAAAATGTCATTTTCATATGATGAAATTGGCAACAACATGAATCAAAACCAGAATAAATCCTCAACCATTACTGATGAGCTAACTTTGCAAATTACAAATATGCTTCGTAATGGCCTAGGGATTCAACAAACACAATCCAATCTTGACAATTTGTCAATTGATTTCAAATTAAATGGAGACAATTATCCATTGTGGGAAACACTCATGAAAAAGGTTATCGGTGGCAGAGGAAAGAAGAGTCATCTAACAGGTATACCTTCGGCACCAGAAGAGATAGAACCAACACATGGAAAATGGGAACAGGCAGACCAAACTGTCTTCACTTGGATAATTCAGAATATTGAGATTAGCTTGATAAACAATATTTCCCAATTCCCAACCACCAAGGCTTTATGGGAGGGATTGGCTACTACCTATGGAAGCGGCACAGACCCGATGCAAATTTATATGATTTACACCGAAAAGCAAACACACAGAAACAGGGAAAGGATACCTTAGAGGATTTCTGGAACAAATTACAAGCTATATGGATGGCGATGGATGGCGATTGACAAAAAGCAACCGAACCCTATGAAATGCTCAGATGATATTGCAACCTTCAACAAAATCAAACAAGAACAGAGACTATATCAGTTCCTAATAGGGATAGATGAAAAATTTGAAGTCATCAGAAGAGATCTATTGATGCAAGAGAAGACACCTTCAGTAGAGTCTGCTTACGCTGCTATCCGAAGGGAGGCGGCCCGACTCCAAATTCTAAAGCCTACCACCAGTAGCAAAGAAAACACATTATTAGAGGAGGTCGGAATCGAATTAACTGCAAGAAATAAACCACCGGAACAGGGACAGGGATGGAGTCACCCAGAAACTGCCGGAAGACGTCCATCACAACAAGACAAGGAAGACAAAAGCCACATCCACTGTACTCATTGTGGAATGAAGAAACACACCAAGGAGACTTGTTTCAAAATCGTGGGTTATCCCAATAGTGGGAAGATTTAAAAAAAAAATCGCAAGGTTGCCACCGTTGTGGGCATCCCGCAAACCACTAGTAACTGTAATGGTGACACCAGAACAGAGGAAGAATCAAAATCGCAAGTCATTCATGGAAGAGCCGCAATCACTCATGGAGGTAAAAAAAGAGAGGAGGATACCAGCCCAGGAAAATCTTATTAGTGAATTTTTTATTGTGGGGCAACTGACACCATGACCCATGACCCATGATCCTCATGATTTTAACAATCTCTCCACACCTGTTAAAACTCATATTAAGACAACTAGTGGAGAATTAGTTGCGGTCCAAGGAGAGGGCTCAATTGTTTTTTCAAAAGAATTGAAATTAGAAAATTGTCTCTATGTTCCTACACTATCATGAAAATTACTTTCTATAAGCCAAGTTACAAAGGAGTTGAATTGTGTGATTCTCATGTTTCCTACTTTTTTCCTTTTACAGGACATTCTTACGAAGGAGATCATTGGGCGTGGTACTGAATGTGGAGGTCTTTACTATATTGATGAGGTTGCTCACAAGGGGCATGCCATGCTTGCTCACGGAACGGTTACAAGACAACTCTGGTTATGGCATAGACGTTTGGGTCATCCTTCATTTGGGTACCTTAAGATTTTATTTCCTAGTTTATTTACTAGTAACACTGAGCCCATCAAATGTAAAACTTGTATACGGGCAAAGAATCATAGAGTTACTTTTCCTCCCAACTATAATAGAGTCAATTATGCTTTTTCATTAGTACATTCAGATGTGTGGGGTCCAACTCCTAATTCCCATAATAATCAATTTCAGTATTTTTTGTTATTTGTGAACGATTTCTCTCGCATGACTTGGGTATATTTTCTTAAACACAAATTTGAAGTACCCGATAAGTTCTATGCATTCTATCAAATGATTCACACTCAGTTTGACAAGAAAATCCAAGTTCTTAGATCAGATAATGGTGGAGAATTTGTTAACAAATCAATGCAAAAGTTTTTCAGAGAAAATGGTTTAATTCATCAAACTTCCTGTCCAAACACACCCCAACAGAATGGTGTAGCAGAATGGAAAAATCGTAAGCTACTAGATATGACTCGGGCCATGATTTTTGATGCACAGGTTCCAACACGATTTTGGCCCGAAGCTGTTGCTACCTCGGCCTATCTTTTGAACAGGTTACCCTCCCAGACCCTTTACCACAAAACACCCCTACAGATCCTAGCTACTCAGACTAATATCCCTCTTGTCCAAATGTTACCACCACGAGTTTTTGGGTGCTCTGTGTTCGTTCATATTCCCAAAGCTAACAAAACCAAATTTGATCCATGTGCTGAGAAATGTGTCTTTGTTGGATATGCTACACATCAAAAGGGGTATCGATGTTACAACCCAATCACTCACCGTGTATACGTAACTATGGATTGTGATTTTTTAGAATCAGAATATTTTTTTAGTAGCCAACTTGATGTTCAGGGGGAGAAAACTAGTGAACCACCAAGTTGGTTAAGTAATCTTAGTTGCCAAGAAACTGATCCAAAAGAGCAAGTAGATGGAGCCAACGAGCATGTCTCTGTCAACGTAGGAAGGGACCAACACAACCAATGAGGATCCTTCTGAGAATGTTCAACAAGAGGTAAGTGATCTTCACTTTACTGAGTTGTCTCCTGTTATGAATGAAGCACTAACAGTAATAGGTTAGCACCAGAACTAGAGTCTTTCACACTTCCGCCAAGAAGAAACAGAGGGATACCACCTAATCGATATTCTCCAGAACATGTTTCTCGGAATGCCAGGTGTCCTATGAAGATAACCAGAGAAGGAGTAACAAACATTGCAAGAGCTTTTCTTATTCCCAAAACAGTTCATGAAGCCAGTAAGAAGGGCGAATGGCAAGAAGCTATGAAAATAGAGAATCTTGTACAACATGACAAAACCAAGCACCTTGAAGTGGACAGACACTCCATCAAGAAAGGAGAAGATTGAGGATAACAATATTGAGCTTCTATTTGTAAAGTCAGAAGACCAGTTGACAAACATTTTCACTAAAGTTGTTACAGGCAAAACATTTACCCGTGTCTTCAGCAAGCTAAGCATTGGTGATCCCACTGCTCACCTTGAGGGGGAGTGTTAGAATATTATTATTATGGAAACAAATTAAATCAATAGAATATCAAAGATAATCAATAGAATATCAGAGAATATCAGTAAGAATATTAGAGAGATAGTCAAGGGAGTATCAAAGAAACAAATCAGTAGAATATCAAAGATAATCAAGGGAGTATCAGTAGAATATCAGAGAATATCAAATGTATTTATTTAGAATAATTTTCGTATTTAGTTTTCTAGAATTTTATATTAAGTGAGCTATTGTAAACAAAGAGATACACATTTAATAAAAAATCTTCTTCCATGTTATCATATTCTTTGTTCCTTTTTGTTCATAGTTATCATATCCTTGTCCAACATTTCCAGTGTAGTCATCAACAACAGTTAAAAAATATTTATGTCCATTAAAAAATATATTAGCAACCGGTCCCTATATATCAATATGAATGAGTTCGAAAAGCTCTTAAAATAACATATTCATCTTGTTGGAAAGGTGATTTATGTTGCTTTGCAAGATGGTGTGTCACATATAAATCCACAATTAGAATGTATATAAGGAAACTTGGTGCATATTTGCTTAAAAGTTCTATTCCAAGGATGTCCTAACTTAAAATGTCAAACATTTATTTTAGTGTTTTTAAAATTTGAAACAACATTAACACAAGACTGTAAATTGGTAAAAACATATGTAAAATTCTAAAGATAATATAACCTTCCATTCAAATTAGCTTGACCAATTGTCTTGAATTATTGGCATGTATTTGAAAGATCTTAAAAGAAAAAATTAGTTTGCAATTCATATCATCAATTAACCTTTGCACATGTATCAAATTAAAAGCAAAACCAAGTATTTATAACACATTAAAGATGATAAAAAAAATTCAGAAAATTTAATTGTGTCACCATATTTAGTTATAAGAAAAGCGTCATTAGTAGGAAATTTTATTTTAATCGGTTTTCTCTTGTAAAAAACAATAAATTGAGTTTTATCACATGTGACATGGTCAACAACTTTTGTGTCAAATATCCATTGAGTCATACTTGTTTTTTGAATATTTAGCAGAAGTATCCATCTGATTTGATGCCTTTGTACTTTATTGATGCTATGATTGGATGAATATTGCAACAGATTTAACAACTTCTGAATTTGTTCAGAAGCAAAAGGATTGGAATCACTAACTTGTCTAGATTATTGAGTTTCCTCTTCTGTATTTGTTTTGAAGATTAAAATTAGAAACTTACTTGCTTCTTTTTTTTTGTCTAGATTGTTTATTGGAGAATAAATTTCCTCTGTTTGAACCAAGTTGGATATCTATGTTTAAAACAACACTCATTGATAGTGTAATTCATCTTGTGACAATAAACACATTGCTTTCCCTGAGCAGGATTTCGTCCTCTGCCTTTGCCACCGTGACTTTTCCATCCTCCTCCACGTCTTTGAGCTTTCCAATTTTGTTTTTGACCGGTATTCATGAAAACCTTGGTCTCATGAACAAATTTCCAATCAATTGTCTTGTTGTATGACCAAGAAAAACACCTTGTTGATATTCAGAGTGGTTTCATTAAAAACACTTGAGTTTTCACAGTGTTAAAATATCGCTTAACACTTTCTAGAAACATACAATGTACACCTAATTATTTGTATTTCACAATGATTTTGCACAACTACATGGTATATCACATCTACAAATTGAAAGGAGTCTCAAAGATTTGAATTCCTCCCATAAGGTCTTCAAATTTGCATAAAAATACATGTTCCTTTCTCCCTATTTTATATAATGTATCTCTTACACCAAATAACTCTTTAACAAGTTTAATAACTCTTTATTGAGTTGACGGTGAAAGGGTCAATAGATAGACTAATACATGATTAATACTCACTACCTTATAAGATAGTAAACTTTTTATATTAAGGCACAATATGTATATGAGATTTGTCTCTTAAGGTACCGTTACGAAGATAATCTCACCAAATTAAGCATGTTTCCAAGATTAGTTAATTAGTAAATTCAAATATATCTAACTTACCATCTAAGTTAGGCAACATCAATTATATTTTGATTATTCTAATTAATACATCATGAAATGTTTGAGTTGAGAGAAATCTAACAATACATAACTCCTTAAACTTAAGCATAAGCAAAAAAATTCAACTGAATGAACAAAATGTCTATTGATACAAATTAGATTAGGTGTTACTTCAATTACATTATGTAACATGTTTCACTAAATAAAAGTTAAACTTTCATAAATAACACCAACTAACAGTATGACATAACTAAATAAATAACATAGTCACAAGACAATTATAAACATAAAAGTTTATAAGACACTATGTATATTTTAGTTGGTCATATAAAATAAAATAATACAAAATAAATGTGACATAACTGTATTACATCTCATATAATTTCATTCTCATTCAAAAAGACTATTGAGATTTAAACCAAACCATATAAAAATCTAAAATAAACAAAAATTAAAATGTGAATGAGAAACGAAACTTCATTCAACTATTATACAAATATATCACATTTAAATAAATCCTTTCAATAAATTACGAAGTACTAAATCAAATTTTACAACTTGCTTAACCTAATCCAAATCAACTTCCTTTAATAGCATGAAGATAAACTACACATTAAAGATAAAACCAATATAAGTTAGAAATAGATAAACAAAACTTTATTTCCCTGTTATAAACACGTACCACCATTCAACTAAATCCTGAAACAAATTTTGAGTTATCACAAACTCTTCATAACATCTTAATAATATACTTAATCAAGTTCCAAATAACAATAAAATAATTTTATTAACTTCAAATATCAACACATAATTAAAGAATGATTACTTAATGTAACACCCTTACCTCTAAACCAAATCTTCCTAAAATAAACATGTTACTGTTAAAAATTTATCAAATCTATAAACATGTTACATGTGTCTCACCAACTTAAATTAGAAAATCATATCCTTAAAACCTAACTAAATAACTACTAATTTTAATTAAAGTAAAAATTAGTATAATATGCATGATTATAATATGTTAAAAAAATTGGTTTTAGGATTCGAACATATCATTTTACAGGACAAACTTATATATCAAATTAAAAATAAATAAAAAGTTTCTATCTATGCAAACGTTTTTTTTATCTGCAAGATCTATCTACAAATGTAATTTATTCATTTTTTTCGCTTTTTAATTCAAGAAAGAAATTATTACCTTCATTTAGTAACTAAAGTGATTATAAAAATACACATTTTTATTAAATAAATTAAATCATTAAAAGTTAATTATATGACATACCTTTGTTAGTTAGCATAACAATTAATCAATGTTAGTTAAACTTTTGGTACGAGGAAGTATACTATATGTAAATTAAAATTTTATCAATACTACTTTAACAAACTATAATTCGTGTTTCACTTGTTCAATGGTGATTTAATTGTTTAAGCACCAGGTTAAATTCAATTTAAGACAACCGATAACATTCATAGAGGAAGCTATATTGTGAACACTTCTGAAACGACAACTCGTTTCATCAACACAAAACTTTGGAGGCCTCGACGACGTAGCGCGCAAGCCAACCCCGGAAAAGGTGGAAGATCGCGACATATATAAATTAGGGTTTTTTCAAAATCAGTTATAGACGGAACGGAACAGTGAGTTTGAGATTGGGACTCGATGGGTACGGAAGAAGGAGGGCATGGAAAGGGAACAAAGGTGATAACTTTGATTGAGAAGGCCACGAACTCCACCGCGCCGGAGGTCGATCCCCGTCTCCTCAAGGCCATTAAAACGGTAGTTCGATATTCTGATTCGGAGCTCCGCGTCGCAACCCTAACCCTCATGGATCTCATGAAGCGCGACCACTCTCAGGTACTATTTCCTTTGGACCTATCTTTGTCGGGGTTTCGCTGCCCTTTCTCTTGGTTTTCAATTGGGGTTAATTGAGCATGCATAAATAAATTTCATTTTGAATGAAAAGCTTGTTTTTTAATGACAATTCGTCAACAAGAAAGGGCTAAGTTGATAAAAATTCATACATGTGAGAAACAACAAAAACGACAATTCCTTAGAGAAAATTGACTATTATTTTCTTCGTGATAGGTTTGATGCTATATGGGTGATAAGATGACGAAATCCCATTCATTTTACTGCTGTGTTGAGAAACCTTACTCATTAGCTCAAACCTATTTTAACTTTCAGATTCCAACTATCATCTCCAGCACAAATTCCTCAGATTGACTCTGACAGATATGTGTTGCAGGTCCGGTACCTCGCGCTTCTAATAATTGATGAACTGTTCATGCGCTCAAAACTTTTTAGGACCCTTGTTGTTGAGAACTTGGATCAGTTGCTGAGTTTGAGTGTTGGATTCAGGCGAAACGTGCCTCTTCCTGCTCCACCTGCTGTTGCGTCTGTTTTACGTTCGAAGGCCATTGAATTTTTGGAGAAGTGGAATGTGTCGTTTGGGGTTCATTACAGACAGCTCAGATTGGGTTATGATTATCTGAAGAATACACTCAGGCTCCAATTTCCTAACATACAAGCTAACGTGGAGCGGTTTCAGCAGGAGAGAAGGGAAAGGGAGAGCAGGTCAAAGGAGATTTTACTGAGCAAGTATGAATCTTTGAAAGAGAATTCATCTTCAATAAAGGGAGGGATTCTGTCTACGATGGACGAGATTGATGAGTGTTTGGGCATTTTGCATGCAAAACAGGAGTTTGTGTCGGACGATGTATTGGACAGTGACGAACACGATGGCTTTCATTCTTTGGAGCTGCAGCAGCTTCGTCTTGAAGCATTAAAAGAAGGGGAGAAAGTTTATGAGAACAGTGATAATGCAGTAGTTTTTGATACATTGAGGGAGCTATACAAACTTCTGGTGTCAAAGCACTTGATTTCTATCCAAGAGTGGATTTCTGTTTTAGTAAGAGTTGAATTAGCTGACAATAGATTCAGAGATTCCATTTTGAAAGAGTTCATTGATATCCGAAATCGACTAAAATCTGTTAAAAGTAAATGCGAGGAAGCTGGTTGTTTGCTTGTAAACTCATCAAAACATGATGAGGAAGATTTTTGGGAGGAGGATAACGTTGTGTCTATGGAAACCTCATCTAGCGCACCCAATAATAAAAATAAACATCTTGATGCCCATGAAAATAATAATGATAATCTTGGTTTGCACAGTAAAGGGTCTAATGGCTCTGAAACAGACAGCCTGCTTCATCAGGGACATGAAGTTGAGTCAAACCCTGAGAGGAGTAAACTTATAGCTGAAGCTCCTGTGGTACGATGGAGTTCTTACTTGGATAATTGGGGTTCAAACAGGGTTTTTATGGCTAACCAGCGGGGTTTGGAGCTTGATAATCACTGGGGTAGGGTGGATGCTGATGCAGTTATTCCAGCAGATAAAATTGCCGAGTTGAATGTTCACGCAATGCCTTATGAAGAAAAGAAAATTGAGATCCAGCCATGTCTGGCTCCTTTGAGGAAAGGAGGATTATGCCAGAGAAGGGATATGAAAGTTTGTCCATTTCATGGACCTATCATTCCTCGAGATGACAAAGGGAGGCCACTCAGCCATAGCTCTTTAGAAGACATGAATATGGATTTAGGGACTGATCTAGTAGAGCAGTTAGCCAAACAAGCAGTGAAAAATATTCGCGAGAGAGACCAAGAGGGGGCAAAGAAGAGAGAAATTGATAAACAGTCGCTGAAGCGTGCAAAACTAGCAAAAATTCGGGAACACAATGAAGCTGTTTTACGGGATGCTGCTTTGGCTTCTACTTCAAGATCAGCCACGCTTGGAGAAGATGGGGAGTTAACTATTGAAGATAAACTATCTGCCAAAGACAAGAAACAAAGTCTTGCTTCCATGCTGCGAAAGAAAGTAACATCAAAAGATAGAATAGCTGAGAAGCTTTTAAGTTCGCGTGCAAGGGCTACTTCGGATAGGCAGCATGTGTCAAGTGAGGATGCCAAATACAGAGAAGCATTCCCAAATCAATGGTAAACTGGGTATAATCTTTGTTGAGCTTTACTGATACTCTGAAGTCCGAACCATACTTCATATTTTGGGTAATGCCTTGCCTGTTAGTCTTGGGGCTGGTTAGCAGAATCGAGTAAAATAAAACAAAACAAACTACATCTATTCTTTGTAGGCAGACTTATAAGGACCCGCATGGCTGCAAGGGATAAATGGAAGCAGTTGTTTGGTCAGTTCACATGTTTTATATTTTTAAATTTATTTTCCTCATTTTCTGTAAAGTCCTTTATCATAACGGTAGATGCCAGAGGATTACAAGTTCGGCAATCGCCAAATTGAAATTTCACTTGTATTTGTTAGTACTCTCACTGCTTTGTAATAAGTCTTCAATCCATTAATTATTATTGTTATTATTGATACTAAATTTCAAAATAACATTGATGCACATTGACTGTGGATTTCTATCGTCGAGTAAATGAAATTGTGGTGTTGACCCACACCAATTGGAACCAGAAGAAATCTTAGGAATGCCTTGTGTGATGTTTTAGGTGTTTGAAAGGTGTCATAAATGGTTTCCATTGCCATTAATTAAAAGCAGTTCACCTGTCGGATAAGTGATCTGAGTTGTCGCTGGTGGTGGTGGACCTTCATGGCTACTAAGCGAAGTATTTATTCCCTCAACGAGAATATATTTTTGAGAAAAGTACAATCCCGCATGATATGGAAAAATTTCAGCTCACTCCATCACCTAGACATATCATCAGGTGTTGCTTTCATCAGTAAGAGGGGTTTTATTTTTTAGTTTATGATTTCAAAATAAAGGGAGTACGAAGGTGGAGAAGAGTCACTGCCTCACTGGGAACTGGAAAAAGAATATTCCTTTTGCCCCATTTTTTTGGCACCAAACCTGAACTTTTGCTGCCAATTGTTCTTTGTATGGTTATCACTTGTGGTTTGTGAGGGAAACTTTTGTCAGTACACTACAATACCCCTTTAGCAAAAATATGAGAAAAAATGTAATACTTTTTATATATCTTTAGGCACGGTGAATTTGCACTGAAGCAGGGACTGATCGGGGTAATTTCTGATGCTAATATTTTATGCAAACCTTCCTAGCTTGGGATGAAGAGCGCACAACTGGAGTCAGCTCAGAAAAGTCAGGGAACTACTATCGATACGTTTGAGCAACTAAGTATTTTCATGCAATCCTAATACTATAATAGTGCACTGATTCACACACCAAGATTCGTGTTCTACCTTGTTGCACAGTGGAGCTTAGGGGTTAACAAAAGGAAAAAAGTTACTTTAGATTGTGTGTTCTCTGTGACATTATTCGCACTAAGCTTTCATTGGAAAGCGTTTTCTTCTTATCATCATATTTAATCCAACAAACCCCATTATTATGCATGACTTTCCTAAAGTCGAATTGATATTATGACTTTCTTCTGTTGTCTTCGTGACAGTAATATTTAATAACCACAACTGAAGGAAAAGATCTAGCACAATGTTACTCTCATTAATTTTAATTATATACGTTTAGAAGTTTCTTGGACGTTTGTACTTTATACGTATATCTAACTTTGTAAATGTTAAAACTATTTCTAAATAACTTATTTGATTTCTTTTTACTTAGTTTTTACTTGCCATATGAAACACTCCTTAACAGTAAAAGTCAAGAAAAAATAAAACACGGAAAGATTTACAAAGAAGACAAGATATGCACGATAAAAAGTGCAAGTGAAGAAGAGTGAAGCAATTATGACGACGGTTACTGAAAATGAAAGGAAAATATAATCAAATTATCATCTTATCAACAAGTGTAACTGTGTAAGCCTAAAAATAGAGAAATAAGTAAAGATTTTTCCAGCAAGTGCCGAAAAATATTATTCTAAATTGTGGATAGAAGATCCTCAAGGTATACGTGTTTTAAGAATGTCCTCAAATTACGCAATGGTATGACTAAAGATAATTAAGTTGAGAAAGCAATAATATAAAAAAGAAGCAACATTTTGAACAGGCAACTAAGAAACTAAATATTTTAGAAAGTTGGATAAGTGTGGCATCCACGCCAAAATAATTGATAGTGGCATAGTGGACCAATGCTATATCCATCCATTCTACACAAAGCTGTACTCAATCATTCAAATCAATATGCGCTCCCCTCATCGCATTAACTATGTCTCCGATGTTTCAAATGAGACAGCTAATTCATTCCGTAATAACTCAACAAAACAAATTGATATAACACTAAACTATTTATGTATCAACTAATAAGTTTAAGTTAACGGTCAAGTTTACCGGTGTTCTATGCCAGGTATTTTAACTGAATCATTTTTCTTTTGTATTTTAAAAAAATTAATGGTATTTTTTAAAATGATTCATTTATATGGTGTTTAGTTTTAAAAAAAATTCAGACCATTCACACGGTTAATTTTTATTTCACCAGTCAGTTTGAGTTTACTTTTAAATTTTTTTATGTTAATGTTGAGATAAAAAGATGTTCGTTTAAGGTTTAAGAAGATCTGCTTAAAATAGTTAAATGTAAAAAGTAGTTTTATGTTCATTTTTCTAAAATAACATGCTTATAATATCGATGGAATTTTATTATTCAAGATTATATTCTGAAATCACTTCAACTTGTTCAGTGGGATATGACTCTTAATAATATTTAAGTGAAATTTATGGAATGTAATTTTGATAATAAAACTCATGTTATTAAATTTTGATGGTGGTATTTTATTTTAATCTTTAATTTGGTGTGTATAAAAGAAATACAGTAAAAAGTGAGTGCTGTAAATAAATTTGTAGAGCTTGTAGTGTCAGAGTGGATCACATGTGAAGAAGACAGAGAAAAATAGTGTGTAGTTAAATGAATTTACCTTGACTATGGCGTGACGTAGAGAAAGATTGTGGTTAAAAAAGGTTCCTCATTTACCTGCCCCTTAAATAATAAATCAGTAAATTAAATTAAATAACCAAAACACTTGATCTACATTATTCTCTCTCATCATTCTCCAACCTCTACGTTATTCTCCTTCTCCATCTCGATCTCTTTATTGTCTTCTCTAGGACTGGTTTTCTTCGGAGAATCCTGAAAACCGTTTGATTTTAATCAAAGGGTCCTCAGGATTCGGACACTCATCTCTTGTAACACTTCTATGTTGTCTTCTTAGAAGACCAAGGAGAGGAAGAAAAGCATCAATTTTTGCAAGCAATCAGTTTCTTTTTCCCCCTTCTTCTTGTCTCAAAAAACACACACAACCACCCAGCTGCTGAAGCTCAACCGTCGCAACTCACATATGATTCGGGTGGCCACAAATTAAGCGTGTTGGTGTTTGTGTTATGAGTGAGAGAATGGAATCGAGTAGCATTGAGAGCAGCACTGTGTCATCGATGACTATGATGGAGGATGATGAACATCCTCATCAGTTTTCTTCAATCTCCAAGCTGCATAACAATGGCCCCACCACTACCAGTGTCCACGACCTTCTTGAATGCCCCGTCTGCACCAACTCTATGTACCCTCCAATCCATCAGGTTTCTTACCCGATCCATTTTGCCTTTTGGGTTTGCTTCCAAAAATTACTTGATTTGGTGGTACTTTGTTTCTTTCCTTATACGTTCTGTCTATGCGATTTTCTGATGCCCATATTTACTTTCCTTCTCTCATTCGGTCCTATAAAAGAGGAATTTTTAATGGGCATGTCTGGTATGGAGGGTTTTGGATTATTTTGTGATATCATATTGACGTCTTTCGATCAAGGCCATGTGCAATTGTTGTTGGGAACTTTTCCCCCTTTTTAATGGGTAGATCTCATATTTTGCTGTAATTTCAGTTTGTATGATTCCACAAATGAGGATTGAGGATTTGGTTGCTATGATGGGTTGCTTTGATCAAAGATTGTATCTGGCTAGTTTTTCTTTTCTGAGGTTCTGAGTTCCTTTCTTTTGTCTTGTTTGCTTACGGTGATATTAGGATTGGTGATGGGGATGGCAGAATTTGAGAACTGATGTTCTTTTTTGGTTTTCGTCTAGGACTCATTTCATTTTTTTCCTTTTTTTTTTTTTTTTTTTTTTTTTTTTT
>Ga0123340_1002879_pt1 | contig 15845 bp, 4 predicted proteins | sample SirMexnodulemix_FD_89961 | JGI IMG/M metagenome (GOLD analysis project Ga0123340, IMG submission 89961) | Root nodule microbial communities of legume samples collected from Mexico - Siratro Mexico nodule mix | ecosystem: Host-associated > Plants > Roots > Nodule | place: Mexico: Nepantla... | reverse complement strand
TTTTAATTTAGTTCAATATATAAATCTCGTACTCATATCATTTTTTATTTTAATTTAAACAATAATCCCCTCAACCATGTTATTGTTTAATTTCAAATTAACTTCACATTTGTTTCAATTTAATTTCAAATATTTTTATCAATAATTAAAACCACTTTTGTAACTGTGCATTTATTTTAGTTGCACATTAGCAATACATCACACCTGCCAAATAAAAATAGAAAGGAATGGGTGGAGAATATTAACCTTATTAAAATGGTATAGTATTCTCACTATATTAATTAACTCATTAATTAAAATATTAGATGCACAATTTCATCTAGTAAATTAAGATCTTGTCCCCTTTTTACGATTTTCATTTAATCTTATATTAAATTGTGGAATAGGGTCACAGATTTCTTTTCATTTAATCTTATATTAAATTGTAGAATAGGGTCACAGATTTCTTTACAATGATATGGTGTCTCCTATATACGATTTACCCATATCCGGAAATAAATAAAAAAATGCACCATTTCAGGAATTTCAAAAAAAAATTACACCAATTTGAAAAATTTGCCTTAAAAATGTATTATGTTATTATTGAGTGGTAATATAAATACAATTTAAGAAATTTGGTAAATATATTGTTAAATGACTAAAATAATTTTAATCGTGCTTACAAATATGAAAACCTTTTCAAACTGATTTATTATCATTAGGGTAATAATTTTGTATTATGATTTTTTTTAACTTTGTAAAATGCATTATCAAGGATTCATTTATCCTTTTATCATAATTTTTGCATCTTAGTTATATAAATTTACATACAATATATTGAAAACGAAAAGTAATATAATTTATTTAATATTCATTTTATCCGTTATTTTTTCTCAATTTATTACATGAGATATCTCTAAACATTGCAATCCCATCACTGAGATTAGAAGATGAAGATAAAAATTGATGACGACAAGAAACTTCGGGCATTTTGAACTAAGAGGATCTCATAGAAGGTCCTTGGTAATACCTTAGGGAAGAATTTATTATACAATTGGCAATGACAATTATATAATACACACGTACATTTTTCAAATAAATGTATATAATAAAAATTTGATGAAACTAAATCAAAAGAGAACTACTTGCTAGTGACATGTGACATTGAGATATTTTCCTTGTTAATATCCCTTCCAAATAGATAAATCTTTAACAAACATACGAATTTTTTTAAGATTCATATATCTACTAACTTATATTATACACACTCACTAAAAACCAGTAACATGTATTTCGAGTAAGTATGTGCAAATATGTCTGGTTAGGTATGGGTAAACCATTCTAAACTCAAGTTAATGCTCACAAAACTTACTTTTACATCTAGTTTATACCTCTCATATTTAGGAGTGTGAACCAATTACATCCTAAAACATGCATAACATCTAAGCAAAAATTTTCATGTGCTTCATATTTTAAGGACACAATTGGTGAAAGATGTAATATGTGCACATTCGTGATCAATACTTCGTCCTTTGTGAAAGAAGACATCTAGTGTACTGACCAATATTCTTTCGTCCTTTTAGCAACACCATTGTTTGAAGGAGTCCTTTTGGTGTATTCTTTTAGTCTCTAAATAAGCCTCAAATGGTACTAAGTACTTCTTCCTGAGGGTTGAAATTGCTCAAAAACATTAAAAATAAAATCTTTGCTCTTCAAGATGTAAAATCTAATGAATGGTAATCAATGGACATAAAATATGGATTGCCACTTAGCGTTCTTGTTTGCGTGGGAGTAAAAAAAAATTGCACCAATAATTTATGGTTGAGCAATGCCCAATAGAAATTTTATTATGTTCCTTGTAAAAAGTCATCATACTTATGAAAATATTTTTTTTGTTGCTTCAAGAAAAAAAAAACTTGTTCATTTGGTTCCACTAAAACAAAATCTCTAGTTGATTTTTCTTGTGCCACCTAAAGAGTAGAATATTTCAAGAGCAACAATCATATAACCTTGGTGCCATGCCGATTAAAAAAGATATATCCTTCGTGACGTTGCAAGTATCCCATGAGAATAGGTTGTTATAACCTTCATCACGTTGCTTTGCTACTTTAAACAAATTAATTTGAATGTGTGAAAAATGTTTCAAATATTCAAATAAAATTAATTTTCTTAATTACATGTTAGTCTATTAAATTATGGATAACTCTTGTTTTGATTCTCCAAATTTAAAAAAATATTCCTTTTGTTTTTGAAAAAGAATAAATAAATATATATAAACTGAATATTCGAAGTGTTCCAATCCTTTTATAAAAACGACTCAATTAAATCCGAGGTTGGTTCTCATAATTGAGAACTTGTCTATTTTTAAAATGCTACTAAATTTATACATTATCATCTCAGTATTTCAAAAACTTATACCATAGCTATAACTTTTTAGCTATTCATAAATCTATATTTTAGTGTTTCTCTGTTTATTTATAATATATCTTATCGTTTCTCTGTTTAGCTATTCATAAATCTATATTTTAGTCTTTCTCTGTTTATCTATATTTTAGTGTTTCCTATTCGTACTATGTTCCACTTCCTTTCAAGCGCTTATGAATTCTTCACTTTCAAGAATCTTACGAAACCAAACCTTCTTCTCATCCAATCCGTATTTCTCGAAATGAAAACCTCTTTCAGTCTCTTCCTCAAATTTAATAATGAAGTTTGTGAATAAGATTGAGGTTTCATGAACACTTTCTTCCAACTTGTAGCAGTGGTTCCATGATTTTCGTACAGGGCCAAACTTTTTTCCATGTTTTCCTATATTCCCTATCAGACCAAATTAAAAAATAAAAAATAAATAAAAATTTCAAACCTCTTATCTAAGAAAACATATTTTTAGTCCTAAGGACATAACATAATTACTGATGTGACCAGCAAAAAGGTTATGTGCCCATTGCTACATTATATGGTAGGATATACTATTATTGATAAATATTTTTTGTTCATCCAATTTGGATCAATTTTTTTCCTCCCAATTTAAAATTTATCTTTCTAGTCACTCAGATTTAAAAGTTATTCTTTTAATCCAAACAAATTTAAATTATTTTTTATTTTCTAATATTGTAAAATAACTTTTAGTCCCCAAATTTATAACTTATTTTTTTCTCCTGAATTTGGAAATAACTTATTTTAGTCCCACTGACGTTATTTAAAAATTTGTTTACATAATTAATAATTAGGGTGAAAATAAACTAAACTATAGGACTTCTAATTTGACCGACAATAAATTCAATCAAACCAGAGTTTTCTAGAGCTAAACTTTATTTTATTTATTGATTTATTTATTTTTTTAATGAAGGTCACGCTTAAATATACTATAGACTAACTTTTGGCATATTTCTACTCTTACTACCTATTTCCACCTCTACTAAAAGTATGGTATTATTGAACTTTAGGTAAGTAATTATGTTTATTGAAGTCCTGTATTCATGTGCATTTAAGACCCAAAGTAAGGGAAAGCACAAACCCAGAAAAAAAAAAAAAAGAAGATGGGACGACAGTTTTCTAAAATGTGTTTCTATATTTTTCTTTTAGCACCAATAAGTTTTCAAGATCTCTTTGTAATTAGGGTTAGGGTAATAATAGTCATTATTATAGTTGTTAAACTTGATATATGGATTGTCTTTTGTATTTAATCTTATATAATTTTTTTCTTTCAATATGGTAATTGTGTGTATTATTTATTGAATCATCCAAGTTGGGTTCTTTGGAAGGTAATTTTTTCTTTGTCTAGTGATAAGGGTGATCAATTCATCGACTAAACATAGCTTCAAAATAATGATAATAATTGAATTTCCTCACCAAGAAAGATCTCGTGAGTGAAAATATGAAAATGCGTAACTTGTGATTATTTTTCGTCATTTTTTTAGCATGTAAAAATGATTTTCTTTTTGTTATATCCAAAGCAAAATTAATTACATTAAAATCCTTTTTCATCAAGTTTATTCAAATAAAAATTAATTTTCATGATAATCAATTATAACAATAACTAATTGTTTTCAATCATTAAATGTTTACATTGGAATAAGCTAACTTTCTAAAATACCTCCTAATTATTCAGTTGATCAATGTACAACTTCAACTTATTTATTCAATTATAAAACAAAAATGCGTGAATTAATTGAATTGAATAATCATTGTCATTGTCATTGGATGATATCAAGCATATTTTATTAGACTTACAAGAGTTGTGATGGTTGAATTGAGAGTTGTGATAAAGGAGTAGAGTGTGAACATTTTCAGAACAACCATAGTCTTAGCTTCCCACAATTCCACAAGCTTTCTTACTCGTTGTTGGACCAACAAAACAATTTCAAATTAGACATTATCATGTCATAAACAACTAAACAAGCTACTAAATTCCCATAAACCTTACATATATGGCATACATCCCTCTCTTGAAAGTGTTGTCACTAAGAGTAGCTCAATTTTTGGAACGTGCCATTAGTTTTTCAATTCAACATGAATCAGTTACAGCACTGCTAGCTACAAAAATCAAGACGATGCATCTCTTTCTTCTCCGTATGCTCTCTTCCGAAAGTATCTATAGTAGATGTACTGCAATATTATCTATCATATTGTTAAGGCTTTTTATTATAGTCTAACTCATAACTCTTAGTTATATCAACCCAATCGAAATAACAAGAACTACTGTGTATAGGATACGAAAAGGTCCAATGCCACGCATAATACTGCATCCAATAACCATGGCAAATTAGCTTTGATGCTTTCCAATTCTGTAGTTCTCACAAGAATACTGCACCAACAAATTATTAGAGTTATCAATTTATTTTATTACTTAATTTGAAGAATACAAATAATTGAATGCAAAATTTATGAGCAAGGGAGGGAGTTTGGAACCTTCCCACGTAAGTGACATTAGCTACCAATGCAAAGATAAACATGCAAGGATTTAAGCCCTGTTGGGATGAAAGAAAAGGGAAAACACACATAAAGATGTTGAAATACTAGTTAATCTGTTAACACTTAATTTTAATATGAAAGCAAAATGAAGATTACTGAGTATTATTACCTCTACACTGCCTCTTTTAATCTGTAATCAACAATTTAAGACAACTTATCAGTAACAACAAACCTTGTATAAAAAATATAATCATACTGAAAAATGTATATAGATCAAACCCGAGAATGAAAAATGCATGGTTTATTTTGACACTTACGTTCAGCAATATCTGAGGAATTCGACTAGTTATATAGATAGCAGCCATGAGCCATCCCAAACATTGACCAAATGTACTATGTGTCTCGTATTCCTACGATCATAGCATTAGTTATTAGAAATTAGCGACTAATAGTTATGTAAAGCAAAAATAGCTCTAAACAAAGACGATGAGTGTGAATTATTAAGACACCAGTAACACTGGCAAGTCGCACCTGCAAAAGTTTTCTTCCACCAAATCTTATGTATCCTTGCATCAACGCATTAGTCTTGAGAGGCAAATTAACAGCAGCTGCTATAAATGTACCATAACTTCCCTGAAACGTGTTCAATTTAATTAACAAGAGCTTTTGGAATTATCTTTTTTCTGAAAAATTATCTGATTATGCCAATATAATAAAGCTAGTAGCATGTTAAACAGTTGAAGAACTCACAACTGTAGGACGTTGGATTGCCCTAGCTCTGGTTGGAGGATTTTTTAAGAAAGCTGGATAAGCCTCATCATCCTCAGAAGAAGAGTCATCTATGGATTCCAAGGCTGAAGGACCACTTCTAGCAGCTCTCATGTAAGAGCCCCAGGGTGGAGTGCCACTTCCAAATGATCTTGCTGACCTGAATTCCAATTCAATTCAAAAAATTATACTTCAGTTCATTACATCCCCATTAAGATTTTGTTACCCATATTAAAGAATAGCGTTTACAATGCACACTAGGGATAATAGTGGGAAGAAACTAAAAGTACATATAATAGTGTTCCTGTCTAGGTACTGCCATGGGTGTGTCATTTGGTACTGGAACTGCAGACTCGTAGGTTGGTTTCGGTGGCTTCAATGGTTTTCTTTGTTCTTCTTCTTCTTCTTGATCCTGTAACATAACAAAGTAGGATAATGATGATCCTTCTATTGATATTTAACTAATTTGAGCCACAGAACAGAGTTTTGTGAATTGCTCATTTGATCAATTTACTAAGAAATTGTAACTGTACCCTTTCGTGGTTGACCCTTTGACAATTGCTTATGTAGTCGTAATATATGATTTGCAATAGTAATACAATCGTAGTGATTGTGTAAAGCTGCGAAATACAAATTTCACTGCTCATTAATAAGATCAAGCTTGCAATTTTCGTTGCTTAAAATGAAGAATTATCATCATGAATTATCATACGAAATGCACAAGTCAAATATTATCAAGAGCAGTTTAGAAACAAAATACTATATGCCAACAAGGAATCAAATAATCTGACAAAGAGCTTTTTTCTAGAAATCTAAGCATAATACCAAAGATGGAAGGACTATTTTGGAAATGAAGTTAGAATCCCAGTGTATTTTAATACTATAATCCTGGAAAAAAATAGACTAAAATTTATTTCATCTAAGCATAGGATATGAGGAAAAAATAGATTTTAAATGTTGTAGGAATACCTTGACCTAGTGTTGCCCATTTATTCAAATCTAGAGACAAGCTACATAGCTACAGCAGATCCTGGGAGAAGTCTAATCCTAGTGTCCACTTGACTTCAGTGACTTATAAATGATTTTCTACTCCAAGAATTACCTATATTTTATATTTCCTTAACAAAAATACTCGTACTTTCTATTTTTGGATACTATTTCACAAATGTCTGTTAAACGAATCAAATCTAAAAACTTATCCTAAAATGAGAGTTTGAACAGCTCCATGAAATTTTAAATTTTTCAACTGTGTACAACAAAAGATAAATAAAAACTTATGCTAAACATATAATCTACCACTCTCAAGAAGAGCACAGTAATGATTTGAATTTCTACTAGTACTTACGTTATCTCTTCTGCTTTCGAATATCTATTCTAGTTTCTTCAAAGATGTTAAACAAAAAATTATTTTCATTCAACTTAAAAAAGAACAAGTAATTAAATTATTGTATTCAAAAGCAACTATAATCTTTAGGGGTGGTAGAAAACTACTTTCTCTTCTCTCAATCCTCCCCACACTTCTCTCGTCTTTATTCTCTACTTGGTCCCTCAATTATTTTTATCGAGCTTAAAAAACAAAACTATCTAGTAACTTCCACTTTATTTAAACTTTCATTTTATATTTGTCTTAAAATGGAAAAGTTGTTTCTGCAAATACCTTGTAAAATGTGAAATCATTTTATAAAAAAAAAACAGAAATAAGTGAAGCTATTTGGCAGTATTAGTAGGCTGCGCAGACCACACCACCAACCAAGTGAAGCCACCAATATTGGTTTGGGGCCAAACAGCTGACACGTGGCAAAACTAAACTGACCTTCAATCCTTTAACACATATTTCCTAAATTATAATGATTTTAAAAAATAGATAGTGGATAGTATTGCATAACCAGAATTATATATTCATTATCATGCAGTTTTAATAAAATGATTCTAAGATCAAAACTAACGGTAGGAAACCATTAATAGAATACGAACAACAAACTAAAGAAGATGCAGCAAAAATTAGGTTTGCAATGAATTTACCAGAGCTGTGTAATACTGCGTTGGCAACTGCACGAAAAAGAGAAACAGAAAAAAGGAGATGAACTTTAGTCAACAATAATATGAAATTAAAATTTTTATGATGATTAAAGAGAGACTAATGGCACCCAGTTGTATGTCAGGGTTTTCTGTCTCTTTGGCAGGACCACCACCATGCTCAAACAAATTATGATTATGCATATGCATATGCAAGGTTCAGAATTACTCACAGTAGCAGGTTCAAGAAGGCAACCAGTCAAATTGCATATATCCCTGCATCAAAATTTAATTTTCAACAAGTCATGATTAAGAATTAGTAAATTGAAGAAAATTATTAGCGCCTCTTTTAGTGGACGTGATCCGAAAGATTTCGCTAGAAAATTGAGAGTGGAATAGTTAGTTACACAAGATATTGCATCTAAAATATTGGCTAAAGTTAATGAAAATAAAATAAAAAATAAAAATGTTGGCTAACCCAGCGACCCAAGTGAGGAGAAAGACGATAGATACTCCATGACTTTTCTTCGTTCGAAAAATAGTTATGATTTGAGGAATTTCAGCTATTCCCCAGAATACTAAACTTGCGAGACCCAAACTGAACGAGATTTCATCTTTCATATTGCAGAGGCAATCTTGGAAATATTTCTCCACCCATCTCACACATGCTTTTCTCTCTTCAACACAGTAAGAAGGTGGCATTCTCTCTCTCCAACTATCTAACTTTCTTTCTCCTTCTCGTGTCTCTGTGGTGTGTGGGTTTTAACGAAGGAAGGGTTGAAGAGATTGGTTTTATATATATAGCAAGAGAAGCCTTTCGAAATTACATAACAGGCCTTTCAGAGAAAAATGTGCCCAATATTCTTATTATCTTTTTGGGTTATGTTGCCTAGTAAATTGAGAATAAATCAGACACAAAAAAGCTGCTAATCATATCAAATAATGAGACAATTGAATCAGTATTTAACAATTTTGTATGAAAACGATGCTGCTATTGATTTGGTAGCATTTTAAAAAAAGAGACGTTGATTTAAAAATGCAAGAGAAATTTGACAAAAGTTACAGTTGAGTGTGAGTTTTACAAAAAATTAATAGTAATAAATAGTATTTATGCTATAAAATAAAATAATTAATGTATAATCCTATGTAGCATTTACAAATTGATAATTATTTGTAAGTATTGATAGCATTAAATTACGGACTATGTATATTCATATGCTTTTACACTTAATGTATTTTAAATTAATTTGTACATCAAATTGTTTAATGTCTAAAATAATAACAGTAATTTTTTTTATCTATTTAAATTTACACAATTATAAAAATTTATACTAATTTATTGTCTAGTATAAAAATGAGTTGAATACAAATGATTTTTTTTCCCTATTTTGGAGTGGTTAAAATATACACATATGTTAATTAAAGTAACTGTAACAGTACAGTTTTCATAATTTGAACATTCAAACTAATAACATAATTATATAAATCCAACTATCATCAAATGTATACAAAAGAATTAATATTCCACATATATATAACAAATTCTTTCTAATCATATATTTCTTTAATTTATTTATAAACTGAATTTTTTTATGATAAAATATAATTCTAAATATTTTATATTACTAATATTTCTTATAAAAATTGTACATATATTTAAATTATATCTATATGACAATATGTTTATAAAGTTATTTTTTAAGACACAAATATTATTATAATGCCACATTGAATTCTTATATTAGTATCTCTCAGTATATTTATTTATTTTGGGGTAGTTGTATATCGTCTATATTTCACAACATTAGAATATAAAGTTACTAAAATATAATAATAAAACTACTATTATTATTATTATGTAGCTCCATTGTTACACCAGCAACATCTAAAACAATATATATAAAGCTATAATAAAACAAAACGTGAAAAAAATAATAATAATAATAATAAAACAACTATTACTATTATGTATCACCATTGTTACACCGGTAACATCACCTCTTGTACTTTTTGTATTGTAAAGATTGTACTATCATTATTTTTCTTGTACTTAATGACAAAAATTTAACTGGTCAAATCTTATTTTATAAAAATTGTTATTTGTCTCTCTCTATATATATGTTATCGGTTTTTTTTTTCTTTTAGGTTTTTGAGTAATCTATTTCCTCTTTTCAAAATTTATGTTTGTTCTAAAAATACTATGAAATAAAAGAAGATAATTACTAATCAAAATTTTGTGTAGAGTAAATTTTATTTTGTCATTTTTTAAGTTAGTTGCATGTTATGTTATTCGCATACATAAAGATATATGTTTACATGTAGGATTTGATGGATAAAATGAATTTTACTGATTTAAGGTTGCATAGATATTTTTGGTTTGATTATCAATTTTTTTTTTTGCCAAAGCATATTTAAGCTTTGTGTTAAAATATAAGACTTCTCAGAGCTTGAAGTAGCTGGATTTATTTCAAGATAAATAAGTTTAAATTGATAGTACTTTAAGGTAAAAGATTTAGACTGCGCGAACATGACTTGGTTATAGTATTATACTTTTTATGAAAGAATAATATATTGATATAACTTGTTGGTTTTTTTTTATGTTTTTGAATGTATGAATATGGTAGTTTTAAGATTTTAATTATGATTTAGTATTGTGAAAGCTTTTTGAAAATATTGAATAGTGTTATGATATTATGTGCCGAAGGAAGATTTATACAGGTTGTTAATGTATTATGAATCTTGTTTGAAAATGTTGAATAGATGTGATTGAATTATTGTTGGATGGAAGATTAGTTCAAGTTGTTGACAAAAGTATTTTCTTTTATTGAGTTTGGAAAATTGATAAGCTGATTTAAATTTTATAATTGTATTTTAGTGAGATAAGCTTTTGATTTGAATATTTGATAACATTGAGTGTATATTAAATTTTATCTTATTATTTTAGGTTGATGTGGATGTGTTATATGTGTTGTAATTTGAGAGATAAATATATTTGAACATGTTTTGGTTTGATGGAAATGGTTAGAAGTTTTATAGACAAAAATTAAAACTTTAGAATTGAAAAACCTTGTGATTTGGATATGGTTTTATTTATTTATTTATTTAAGCTTGTTGCACGATATGATTTGGAACTGGACGTTGAATGTTTTTAATTCTTATTCAATTGGAAATAAAGTTATAACATTTTGATTTTGGTTGAATTAACTTGGAATAAACCTTATGCATGATTCTAGGTATCTATGTTATGTATATGTATCTTTTTACTTAAGCAACACTTTGGCTGCTTAAGAAAAAATGCAACTGAGAATGCAACTGAGAGGAGAATTTGGGGTGATTTTTGTTCAAGTGAATTTTTTTTTTTACTCAAGCTAAAACTCTAAAAAATTGATTCGGATATTTTAGATAGATGCTTATTTGTTTAAAGACATATGTTCAATATTTATACATTTGTAGGTTAAATATTGATATATATATATATATATATATATATATGTTTTAATTAAATTGTTTGATTTTTAGTATACAAATTATGTTGTATCGAAAATGTGGTTATGAATGATAAATCGTGAAATGTAATATGATTTACAACTAATGATGTGATGTGGACATATATAATGTTTATTAACATTATATTTTGTGTAGTGGTAAAATATATTGAATTTGGGAATGCTTGTAAAGGAATTATCACGACTTTACTTTTTATTGAAAGATATCAGGTAGTCAAAGTCGATGAAGCTTTATATGACTTATGATATGGTATGAAATAGAGTTGGGTCTTGTAAGTTACAAATTTTATCATGTCACATGAGTGGATAGTGTTCATTGTCTTTGTTGACTGTTAAAAATGACACTAATGTGTCTTTTGGAAGTCATCAAATGTTTATATGGGTTCGATAAGATGCGAATGTAATACTTGTAGGTTTTGACATGAGATGGTGTGATTGCTTGTGGAATATGAGAAGTGATACTAGGTTTTAGTATGTGATGAAATAGATAGTGACACACACTTGCTTGAGTGTTGACACGTAATTACATGATTTCATATGTTTCTGAATCTCATGCACCACCACCATAACCCACTATTGAGTGACCAAGTTGTTACTTGAGCATCATCAAGAGAGAGTGGCATTGACAGTCTCTTGGTCAAGCTACAAGCTATTTTTTGAGCTATACACTCTATCGCTTAAGTATCTATACTATTACTTAAACGGTAATGCACAGTGCATGTAATCATGACTTGTCTCTAGAGTATTGCTTAAGTAATATGTCATCACTTAACTGACATTAGTCTAGAGAAAAAAATCTAAACAACAAAAAATACATGCAATAAAAATCACACTTATAATATGATTAAAACATTCCAAGCATTTACTACATTGATAATAATAAATTCCTTATGCTAGAGTAAAATTCAACTAACTCTTGATGTTTTTAGTTAAGTGTTGTTTAACAACAAAGTACAAGCATGAATATGTTTCATTTGTAAGACGATGGTTTTCCAAACAAATCACTTAAGATGCAAGTGATGCCTATGACAAACGATATTGTGGTATTTTGCATTGTTTGATAAGTGGAGTCTTAATTAGAAGATACATACATAATCTTAAACTAATGTTGTACTTTGTGAAATTATTTACAAATGTATTTTGTATTGCGTGAGGTATTTTCATCTTCACATATACCAAGAAGATCTTGTAAAGCTTTTATCATTAAAGATCTCTTGAAGGATGCACTAAAGTTGTTCCATGCCAACAAGCATCCTGAAACGCCTTGTGTTAACCTTGGAAAGGTTATTTATCGTGTACAATTTTTTGGTCTACTCTAAAGCTCTCTAACCTAGACCTAATAAGTCATGTTAACTATCAGGATTTTGCATAAAGAAGATATTATCATTTGATGTTGCATGAAATGTATTTAATGTATCTCTACATTTTCATGTTAACATATGCTAGTTTAAAGGTGAATACTTGAGTTTAAGCTTCTCAACAGAAAGAAAATAATTTACAACAACTCTTTCATCAAGTCCATATAAAATAATCCTCTCTAGTTGAAGAAAATAACAAGATATCTAAAGTTGTCAAAATGGTGCAAATCTTAAACACTTGAAGTTTTTTTTTTTTTTTTTTTGTCCCAAGCTTCACAAAAATAATGTTTGTGTTCATTAGCAAACTAGAAGATTGTTTAAACCTTGTATCGAGTAAGAAGAACTTTATGATCCTTAGATCATATTTCTTTGAATAACCCTTGTTTAACTAAATGTGAATGCATTCTAAAAATATTGAAGTCTTAATGAGTGATATGTTCTAAATAATATCCAAGTTATCTAGTCCTGAGTGATTGTGTTCAAAACAATAATTTAGGTTGTTAGCTATAACTGGAGTGTTCATACAATACTTGAGCTATTTAGCCAAGTGTGGTTGAGTTTCAAATAATAATTTATTCCATCTTCACAAAGTTAGTTTGCCTAATATAACTTGATCAATTGATCAAGAACCAGACATACTCTGCTTTTATAGGCAAACCAATATACAAATCTTCACTATAAAATCCTTCTTTTCCTTAAGCTCAACTAAATTGCATGTTACTAAATTTGTTCTAATCAAAGAATAAAGACTTTTAAAACCTATGTTTTAGAAAAGATTTTGATAAAATGTTTATCATATATTAAGACCTTATATTTAGACATAACCTTCTAAAAACTTCAATACTTTGACTTATTTTTCACACCATACTAACAAAGAATCTCATGCTCATATTATGTTATTCACCCATGCAAATATATATATGCACTTCCACCTGATTATTTAATCATACCATTGATTAGATGTTATCATTATCTCATCTAATTTAGAGGTAACATGCATACTAATAAAACCTTATTTCTATATTTCTAGAAAGTATATGGAACTTCTAGTAAGTCTTTAAATATCCAACCTTACACAAAACAAAATCTCTTGTTACCAAACTCTCAAAAAGAAGAAAAAAAATAAATAGAATCCTTAATAAAAAAAATACTTATCTAAAATAAAAATATGATCAATTAAATTTAATGTTCAACTTACTAATAATTTGACAATAAAACAAAACTCTAATTATTTTCTAAACTAAATTAAAACTAAAGTTCCACTAAAATACGATTCCTTAGTTTAATATAATACTTTTGGTGTAAAATGTTTCAAATTCAACATCTTCCACTACACTAATTTCTGTAGAGAAAATTCAGAAAGATTGAAAATTTGGAAAACAAAATTCTAATAAATAAATATTTATAATCTAGTTATAAATTTTCTACTTTTCATTCGTTAGTTTAATTTTGTTAAATCTTAGTTCTTATAATTATTTATTTTTATCTTTTTTTATTATGTCTACTTATTGACGTCTTACATATTATTTTTTTCTCTATTAAACACATTTTAAACAAATATTATTTTTAAAAGGACCAATTAAATGGTAAAATTTATAAAACTATAAAACTTAAATAAGAAATTCTATCATTTAAAAAATATATAACATTCATATAATATTTTTTTACAAAAATAATAAATATTTTACAATAACTCATTATAATAATTTATTTATAATTTATTATTAATTAATTTAATTAACAATTTTAATTTTTTTCGTAATGTGCAAAAATATTTTATTAAACCATGATCTATTTCTAAGTTTTTAATAATTCATTTAATCAACAATCAATTTAACCTCTCAACTCAAGTCATTCATTAATTTATAAAACTAATGAGGTCCAATTTATTTAAAAACGGGTCCTTAATATGTGTGTGCGTCCAACAAAAATTTGAATAAAAAGTAACATTTATTTAATGAAAAATAAAAAATTCATTTTTGAGATAAAAAAAATAATGAAATGCATTTAAAACGTGTAAAAATATTAAATTGATGGAAATAGTAACTGAAATTAAAAATAAGAACAATTAATGATATAATCCCTTTAAAATATGTAAGAAGTAATAAAAGAAGGGGGACCATCTACATCAATCAAATTGAGTCTATAATTGAGTCGATTTCAAGTATGACCCATTACATCAGTCTCCTTCAGTCGATTTTCATAACATTGGATACGTATAAAATACAATACTTATATATTTTTTTAATATTGTTACTTAACTAATATTAAAACTTCATCTTAATATGCCTGACAAATCTTCACATTGTCTGAAATTTTATGTTTTTCATACAAAATTTAAGTGAAATATTTTAATTAATATTTGTTTCGTATTGCCAAAATATAATTTGATTAAAAATAATATAAAGATTTAAAAAAAATGCACTTAAATATTCGTTTGAAATACTCAATCTCCCTTTCCGTCATCTTAGTAAAGTGTAAAAAGAGTGAGATATTTCTGGACAAAATATTTCCATATTTTCTTTTAAATTGAAATGAATTATTTATAATACAAATTAAAAAATAATTTTTTTCTAGAAATCTGTAAAAAAAAAGTTTCTCTCACATTTGCTAAAAGAGAAGTCAATGGGCGCAACATCCTGCAATAAAAACTTAATTGTGTTATTTAAAATATTAAAACGGTATTTTGAAAAAATATAAAAATTATATAAATTATTTGGTCTGGATAACCTTGTTATATTTATATAGAATAAAGTTCTTTATATTTTTTATATTATTTTATCATTTTGTTGACTCTTTTTTTTTTTATTTTGTTCTTTTTTTTATTTGTCTGGCAAATTTATCCAAAAATATGCAGAGAGAATAGAACAATAGAAAGAATAGAAAGATGTAGGACCTTAAGTAAGAGAAATAGAATGAATAAGGGAGGATAAAAAAAAAACATATTATATATAAGATTAAATTACTATTAAGATAAAATTATAAAATTAAGAGTCCGTTTTCCTTTTATTTTGATATTTGATTTTACTTTTATTTACAAAAATTCAGTTTTTTATTACCTTTTCTATTTTTAGGATTTTCACACAAAATTGGTGATTAAATATTCTTTTTGTCGTGGTAGTAAAAGTTGTAAAGATAATCTATATTGAATCCGTTTGTCATTGAGTTTGTCAAAAATTACTGGGTCCATGGTGAAAACGGATGAACTGGTCCATAGTGACCAGGCAATCAGCCAAGTAAAAAAAGAAATTGGCTTATTTTTTTAATTTCTTTTAATTTAATATATATATATATATATATATATTAA
>Ga0123340_1002878_pt1 | contig 15847 bp, 5 predicted proteins | sample SirMexnodulemix_FD_89961 | JGI IMG/M metagenome (GOLD analysis project Ga0123340, IMG submission 89961) | Root nodule microbial communities of legume samples collected from Mexico - Siratro Mexico nodule mix | ecosystem: Host-associated > Plants > Roots > Nodule | place: Mexico: Nepantla... | reverse complement strand
GTGTTTTGTGTTGTTCTAAGTTCTAAGACATTAGTGTTGATTATATCTTTCCATCATTCTCTACTTAGGCTGTTGGAAACCTATCGATGGAGACACTGGAGAAAGGAATGCTCACTCCAAAGAGCAACGTATGGAGCTTTGGAATATTTCTTCTGGAGCTACTCACAGGAAGAAAGAATCTTGATAGCCGTCACCCGAAGGAAGAGAGGAATCTAGTGAAGTGGAGCCGGCCCTTCCTAGCCGACAGCTACCGTCTGTCATTGATCATGGATCCTCAACTGAAGGGTCGGTTTCCTTCTAAAGCAGCAAGAACAATAGCTGACATTGCACAAAGATGCCTTCAAAAGGAGCCATCAGAGAGACCTACCATGAGAACTGTTGTTGAGCATCTGAAGATGATACAGGATTTGAAATACTCATGCCGGTTCCCTCTGCAAGAGCCAGCATCAAACTCTGGAAAACACATGTCAAGATCACCGAGTCTGAATGGCATAATCTGCCCAATGCCAAGGTTGAATTTTTCACCATCACCGCCATCTGGGGTGCCACCAGTACCTGTTTCACCTCCAAGATGGTCTGGTGGAATGCCCCTTCTGCCACCTCGTGCATGTTCTTCCAGTCTCTCGTTGGAGGAGCTTGACAGGCAGGAGAGCCGCAAGTCATCATCCTCTGCCTCTAGAAGGGCTAGTGTTGAAGGATTTTGATTGTTTATAATGTTCATTTTTTATTTATTATTTTTTTTGGTGTGATTCAACACAAATTTATAGGAGATAAAGATGTGGTTCCTCCACCTTTTAATCCCTCAGTGTGATGCCGAGAGGATGTTCTTTTGTAGATAGTGCAAAGGTTGGTTGAGTGGGTTCAATTAGTTACCCCCATTTATATGAAAAATTATATGCTCTTTTTACCATTTTCCTCCTTTCTCTACCACGCCAAATCAAAATCTATGGCGTCGGAGACTTCATCTGTATGTCATACGAGAACATTGCAGAAAAACAAGAACATGACATAAGTACGATGCCACCCAAACTGTCAGTTAACAGTTAGAAATCTGACTACATTTTCTTGTTCCAGTATAATGAATAATCTCCTTAAATAGTATTTTTTTATCTGTAGAAATTGAATATATTAAGAATTTACAAGTCATGTCAATTAACTGAATTAGATTTTTTCGAACATTCAAATATAGTGTTCAAGAACTTTTTTCAATTTTAAGGGATTAAAAAAATGTTTTTCTAAAATTTTGGTAACCAAAGTTAGTACGATTGTAAGTTTTGGGCCCTAAAAATAAAACTAATCAAAATATTACTAGAGAAAAAGTTACCTGCTTTTTTCTTTTTACTTTCTTGTTGCTCCGCTACACAAAGATATTTCTTTTGGCATCTCATTTTTTTCTTCATGTTTATACTTTTTCCCCCCTTAAAAAAATTAATTATTAATTCTAGTAATATATATTCAACAATGTGTAAATTTTCTATGTCTTGGTTTTCAAAAATTATTTTATAACATTATATTTATGGAATGGTATAAGTTAATCACATTCTAGAATTTAGTTTCTAAAATAATTAAAATTTATTACATGTTGGAATTTAGTTTTCGGAAGTTTATAAAATTTTAATAAAATTAAGAATAAGATTAATTTAAGTTTTTTTGTTGAATAAATAATTTATAGTTAAAATTACTTGATAAATAAAATCGGAAAATCAAATACTAACTCCAATTCCATATACAGGAAGTGAATAAATAATTTATACAAATAATATAAATAATTAAATTAGTTAATTTTAATTAAAAATATTATACAATTAAACTCAACCTCCAAATTAGCATAACACACATGTATACATACACCTGATAAATAGATATATAAGTGTACAATACTAAAACATATTTGATTTAACTTGCAAACATCTCACAATTTGATTTTGTTTAAGGTCTAAGAATATATGCCCTATACTTTTGGATCTTAACTATTTAAAACTAAGTAAATAAAGTCTTTTGAGTATATATTTAAGAAAACAAATTCTGGTTTTTTCAGTGACTTTTACCATGAAATTAAAAAATATAAACATTTAGGTGAAGTATAATATTCATGTAAACAAAGAAATAAGAAATTAAAAAATGTAATGAATAAATACATAGTAAAAAACCATATATTAACTTAAACGACCATAATTTTAAATTTAAATTAAAGACGTTTTTATTAAATGAAAACAACTGTTCTCTTGAATAAAAATAGTGAGAGAAGTCAATAATTAAGAAGTTGAATGGTTACTTAAACATGATTATTTGATTATATAAGTTAGCTAAATTAGAGTCATATTTTTTAAAACTTATTAGATTATTTAAGTGAAATCTACCACCCTTATTAGGAAGTAAAGATAACAAGACTGGACTAAATGAAAACAAGTCTTTTTCAAATGAATTAAAAATGTTATACATTTATTCATATTTATTAAACTTTGCTTCTAAGAATAATTATGAACAACATCTTATTAACCCCTGCAGGATTAGAGTTATTATTAATTGGGTGTGTTAAAACTCTTTTATTTGAGAACAAAAGAATGAAAAATGATTTATAATAGATGTAAAATATATAAATATTGTAAATACATAATTTTAATTATTTAAAATAAACATTTAGTCTATGCTTTGCAATGATTGAAAATGGAAAACTATAAGGGAATAATTTAAATTTAGATAAACCAAAAAAGTCTTGTAAAATTAAATTTAAAAGAAAATAATATAACATATATGTTTTTATTTTTTATTTTTGAAACACCTGAATTGAGCCGAAGTAGTTGTTCATGTGGCGAAACAGAAGAAACTCTCTTATCTTCTTGTAAGAACAACACAGAAACAAAGCATTCACTGTTTGGAGCAACAATGGTGGCGGGAATCGCAACCTTGAAGCTTAACCTTTCAGCCTTTTCCTCTTCAATGTCGACTTTCACCGCTTCCTCCTCCTCCTCTTCCTTCCCCTTTCTTCTTCCAATGCGAACCCCTTCTTCTTCTAAACCCCGATTTTTCAGTGAGTCACTTCGCTCCTTTCTACGCTTTCTCCCACAATGTTCCCCTCTTTGCTAACGTGCGCCTTTTGTTTCAGGGATTTACGCCTTGACCAGCAACGACATCAAGGTGGGCACCAACCTCGAAGTCGACGGTGCTCCTTGGCGCGTCATAGGTATTTTTTTTTTTTTTTGCACCTGTGAACTGCGGTTTTGGTTCTGGATTGTGACGGTTCTTGACTTGGCTTGCGTTGCACGCTTTAGAATTTCTCCATGTTAAGCCTGGAAAAGGTGCGGCGTTTGTGAGGACCAAGTTGAAGAATTATATCACGGGGAACACGGTGGAGAAAACATTTAGAGCTGGAAGTTCGGTAATGCACTCGAAATTGCAATGCTTTTGTTTAATCACTGAGTTTGATTTGATTTATAGGTTCAATTGATGACTATTTGGGTGGTGTCTTTTGGGTCGGGGATTGAGGGAGATAAGCTTTTTGTTGGAAAGTCCATTTAATTGTCAATGTCTCAGAGAGGATTGCCTCTGGAGTGTTGACTGGAAAGGTTGAGTGAAGTTTTATAGTGCATGTTTGGATATCCACCACAGTATTTATTTTGTTTTCCGACCTTAAGTTGGCTTTATGTTAGACTCATGGCGTTTGAGCTATTGTCAATCTTGGCTTTTGTTGAGATTTATGTTTGTCCTTGAAGTATGTTTTAGTGAGTCAAGAAAAGAAGATGTTTATAAACTATCCTTGAACTTGATTCTTAAGCAATATGAGGTTGTTTTGTGGAATGGAACAGTTTGATTTCTGAATTCAACAGAAGACCAGTTGGGTAGTGTCTTTTGGGGCTAGAAATTGAAGGAGATAAGATTATTGTTGGTAAGTCAGCTTAATAGTGACCACCTTTGGTTTGCCTTAATTGTGGCTTATAAAAGTTGGTTGTTTAGTGTCTCAAAAATAACTATGTATGAAAGAGTTGACTAGAAAGGTGAAGTGAAACATCTTAGTGTGCAAGAACAATGACTCTCAAGGATTTAGATCCCGTGTTAATAGAAATATCACCAATGTAGTTGTTGTCTTTATAAAACTTGGGTTGTCCTTACTTTGAATCACCAATCTAGAAGAGTTTCTCTACTGAAAAAGAGTTCTAGATTCCCAGTAGGAAAGATCTCAAAAACACTTTTACCTTGTATCCAAACAAGACTGAAGCTCGTATTCTGAGACTTATGTTTTTTGTTACCTTTGTCCATAAAAAAATAAAGATGGGTGAGACTATTTTGTAGGTAGTTGCTAAAAATTTGGATTTCTCATTTCACTCCCTCTTCTGACAGATTGACCAAGCAGATGTATACAAGGAAACAAAGCAGTTCACGTATAAAGATGGTGCTCAATTTGTCTTCATGGACTTGGTATTATCTGGGACCCATGATTATATAAGCTAACAAATTATAGATATGTGCATTTTGCTGTTTCGGACTAAATATAATCTCTACCCCTGGGTTACGGACTCAAGATGGTGAAGATTTATAACATAATTCAATTAGGTTTATACTCTCTTTTCCAATAGTTCTTTTTCATTTATTTGCAATTAGTTAACTGACGAATAATGTACTGAGTTTTGCCATTGTCTCTGTTTAATTTGCTGTATTTTAATTTTATCAGACTACATATGAGGAGTTTCGTCTGGGTGAAAAGGAAATCGGAGACAGAACAAAGTGGCTAAAAGAAGGAATGGACTGCAATTTGCTGTTATGGAATGGAAAAGTAACCATTTCATCTCATAATATATTATGTCTTTCAATGTCTCAAAATTTTAATTTTCCAGACCACTTATGATAACAGTTATAGGACAAGAAGTGGCCTGGTTCTCGAATTTTAATTTATTTAAATATCTTTAAATTTGTGTGGTTTTAACTTTTATCCACTTTAGTATTTCACTTTTATAGAACGGTTGCATTTTTTTCTGAAAGCTTGAATGGTCTTGGTCTGCAGTGGTATATACATGTTATGGGGTTATATATTTTTATATAATTATACTCTTGAGTTTTTCTTTCTCCCAAATGCTGTTTTATCTAGGCTGCTGAGAATAAACTTAATTGTTGCTTCACACTATATCGGTTCAAAGTGTGCTCTAATAGTTAGTGGTTTCAGATGTGCTTTGCGTGGTAAATAAGATTCTTGTTTATGCATAGATTGGGAGGTACAAGGCTTCTCTAAAATGACTTTATTTTTTCCTTCTAAAGTGAGTAGTGTGGTTGTTTTAGTATACATCCTTGATTTAATTTAAAGTATATTGTGATCTTAACCTACATAGTTTAAGAGTAGAGACACCTTTACTTCAGTGACAGAATCACTCTAGAGGACCATTTTCTGATTAGAAGTATGGTATTTAAAAATCAATAAGATATGTGCAGTCACTGCTATTGTTCTTGTTAACAGTTTGTCACTTCATATTTTTTCAGGTTATTGATGTTGATCTCCCTATCACAGTTAAGCTTACTGTAGTTGACGTGGATCCAGGAGTTAAGGGTGACACAGCCCAAGGTGATACCGTTTTGTTTATACCGCAGACTTCTATTATGACCAATTTATATTGCAAACATTGTAAACCATATTTGTAGCTAAGAAAATTTTGTTACAATAAAATGATAATATTGTCTCTCATCAGCTGGAAGATGATTCTCGTAATGGTCTTTATGGATCTGTCAAGCGATGAGTGTCTCCAAAGGCATATTTCACAATTTGGCATTATAAATCAATTAAGAAAAAGCAGCTTGAATAGTTTTACTGTTGGTCTTATAAAAGCTAAGGTGTATTGAATAATGGTCAGGATAGGCTTGTTTACGGCACCTGTTTTCCAAGGGAACACACTGTGATATCCCATTATGATATTTACTGTTTGGTTCCCTCCATTCTGCTGTATAATTTCTTTTCTTACTTTTCCTTGTAGAACTTACGAAGTTTCTGATGACAAAATTTGATTGACAGGTGGAACAAAACCGGCCACACTGGACACTGGCGCTGTTGTCAATGTCCCACTTTTTGTAAATGTCGGTGATGAAATATTAGTTGATTCAAGAACTGGACAGTACATGAGTCGTGCTTAAGACTTCACATCAAATTTTGTAATCGAAGTCCCGAGAATTCTCCTTTATTTTGCTCTTTTATTTTTTTTAGGAAATAATTTACCAGTGAAGATGGATTGAGTTCATTAACCTTAGCAAATTGGCTGTATTCTATAAGAGGGAGTTAACATTGTGTTGTAATATATTTGCTATACTGAAGCTCTTACAGTTATTCGGCATGATTATGGTGAATAATGTTCTTACAAAAAAGTCAGACATTATTAACTTTTGAAGTTGTTTCTTGCATTGAAGAAAAAAAGTCAGCTCAACCAGTCTGTTTAGTGTTTAGAGTTTACTATTTAAAGTTTAATTAGTTAAAGATTAACAAGTTTTTCTATAAATACTTCTATAAAAATAAATAAAATGAAATTTTTCATAAATTAAAATGATCTTATATAAATGTTAGTTTATAGAAGTTTTTCTTATAACTTAAAAGTTTTATTTTAATTTGTACCTAAATTAATTTTAGGTTACAAAAAAGTTGTCTTTCTTTCCTCTAAATGTTTTTTAATATGATTAAATAAAGGAAAAACTAGAGATGTTCTTGCAGGACTCTTAGGCTCGCAGGTGAATTCGGTTAATGATACTTCTTTTTCTTATGTTCCATTGTGGGAGGAGTCTTTACAAAAGAGTTTTCGATGTTAATATGGAAGTTGAAATATTAGTTATAAATTGGTATGGTAAAAGTATTTTTTTCTCTTCAACTAGAGATCTTATTTACAGGATGAGATTTGATGTGACAAGATGATTTTGTTCAGGCTTGAATTATTATTGTTAAAATGGTGAGATATATGCATATATTTGAATTATTATTGTCAGAATGCTAGGATATTTGTGTAGATTTAAATCATTATTATCAAAATAATAGGTGATAGTGTTTTTAAGTTTAATTTCTTCAAGGTTGACTTCAGATTGCAAACATGTCATCTTGGATAGGTAAGTTCTCATTCTCATGTGGGATGATGTCGTCCTAGACCGATCCTCGTCCGGCCCAGTACAAGAAATGTGAAGGGTATTTTCAGAAAATTATAATAATCAATATAGTCGTCTTTTAAATGACTTGTGTCCATGACATCTAAATCTAGGTTACGATAACAAACACTAAAGTAAAATAATTGAAAAGTAAAATAATTGAATTTAATTGCAACGACATTAAGTGCCAAAGATATTCAATTGAGATAATTAAAATATTAACAAAATATAAGTATGTTATAGGGACATGAGATATAAATAAAGGTGTTAAGGGAAGAAGAAATTAACTTCTCTTTGAACTCACTTAAAGTAACCCAAACTTTGAACCAGAACAAATTGTGTTGACTATGGGGTTAGTAAAAATTTTCTACATCCACAAGATATAAATATTAAATTTTCACGAAATTATCACTTTTTCAACACTATTTTCTCCTTAGTTGTCTCTGCCACTAACAGGTTTCTTCCACTACACTCCTATTGTTGTAGTCCTAGCTAATGTTAGAGACGGAATCAGAAATTCGTGACAAAATCAGAAACAATCTTCGAGCTTGCTTCTCCCACTATGCTAATTTGTGATAAAACATCTACGATCATATTAAGAAGATCTTTCCAAGAGGAATCATTGTAGACTAGCATAAAGAACCTGTGGAATCAACAATTCAAAAATTACATAATGAAGAAGACTATGAACAAGGCGATAATGGCTCCAACTCCAAAATTGATCCACTTTCAATGTCGACAAATTGATTTCATCCTCCATGATTTCAAATTGGCATGTGCATTTCTAGATTTTTATTTAATTAATTAGAAACAATTTCAGTAAAAAAGCAAATAATAATAATAATAAAAATAATTTTTTTTGGTTTAATTATTTATTTAGTAATAATATTATAACATACTTTTATAGTTACTATATATAAAATAATCTATTTTATAATTTTTTAATAATATATTTATATTTGAGTCTCTATAAATTTAAATGGAAGGAATTAACAAGTGAAAAAAAATTAAACTAAGAACACTAAGACATTATTAGGCAAATTAAAAGTGACAAGTTAATGTTGAGTATTGTGTGGGAAGGAAATCTCATAATAAAACTAAGTATTGTTGTGTGTGGAAGGAAATCTTGAAACAAAACCAAGTATGGTTGTGTGGAAGGAAGTCTTGAAACAAAACCAAGTACAGTTGTGTAGAAGGAAATCTCAGAACAAAACTGGGTATGATTGTGAGTGGAAGGAAATCTATGAACAAAACTGGGTATGGTTGTAAGTAGAAGGAAGTCTGGTATAAAACCAAGTATTTTGAAATAATAATAATAATAATAATAATAATAATAATAATAATAATAAGGTGGATAATCGGGTTGTTTAAAATGATACAATGAAATGATAAGTTACAGTCATGTCATTACTCGGTGGGTGGTGATATGATATCTCAGTAAAAGAACGAATAGTTCAATACAATACATTTCAATGAGTTATAAACTACAAAGCAAGTCAGCTATTGATTAGTAAGTGACACTTATTTTCGAAGTTCATCTAAGTTCGAGTAGCGTGCAAACAAATATTTATCAACAAGATATGACCATTTGAAATATATTTGAGAATTTTTTGTTTTTTGCATAATGATAAAGCTTCTTCGCCTTTTCGGCTCGAAGTTGAAAACTATGAACCGTCCTAAATTTGGAGTAACTAAATATAGAAAATATTATAGATACAAAGAATATTTTCAAGATAATATAATAGTTTGTGTAGTCACCTTTTAAACAACTTGGGTCCATGACATCTGAATCTGGATTATGTGTATCATTATTCTCGCTAAATGGATAACAAACCCTAAAATAATTGAATTTAATTATTACAAAATTATGTATCAAAAATATTAATAAAGTGTAATCTTATTACAGGATCACGAGATATAAATAAAGAACTTAAGAAAAAAAAATAAAAATAAAGTGTAATCTTATTACAGGATCACGAGATATAAATAAAGAACTTAAGAAAAAAAAATAAAGTAACCTATAGTCTAAACCATAACAATTTTCATTGGAAAAACTTGTCTAAAGAGGCGTATGGTTGTCTACTACTAATTTAAAATGATAATTTAAAGAAAAGTGTACAATCAGATGGAAATAAGTTCAGGTTTATTTGTGTGTAGTTTATGTCCATAATGTTGTAGTATCCAGTATTTTAGATTGTCATGGCAGCTTATAATGTCAATTCAAATGACGAACTTTATCTGCACAAATATGAGAATATTATCGTTAACCTACTTATTAAATGTCTAACTCGACATAGCTTTGTCACAACCCAACCAGAAACCCGTATGATCTATACACAACAATAATGGTATTGCATCTACACCTCATCTCACTGAGAGCAAAAGTAGCACTTCTCTTACCACAACTCGGTTCATCTAAAACTCATAATTTCAACTCTTTTTGTGAACATCAGTAACATCATTGCATCTTAAAACTTCCTAGCTTTGCCTTCTTTCGTACCAATTGCAAACTCTGTTGCCCCTTTACAGGAAATTCCTCATCTACTTGGTAGCTTTTGCATCTAAATTTCCAAGTCAGCATCTTTAATCTACATATACATGAATAACTAACTCACCCCAGTCACTTGCAGTTCCTCCCATCCCATTACATTTAGCCTAGGTTCCCTATTGGGAACAACGCCTAGCTTCAGTGCAGCACCAAACAAATTACAAGCACAAAACAATCTACCCTCTTCATTGAGTTCATTGATCAGCACATCATAAGAAATTCTACTGGGAATTCCCCCACTTTCATACAAAAGGACCAAAGTTGACACTGCATCATCCACTCTTCCTCCTGCACAAAGCCCTGCAATCACTTTGTCAAAGGTAATTACCTCAGGAGAATATCCCAGTCCAACCATCTCATTCAAAGCTCCAAAAGCCTCATCAAATCTCTCCCCCTCACACAGTGCCTGCACCATCACCTCAAATGTCCGCTGGTCAACCACTGAAACCCTCTCTTTCATTTTCTCAAACACATCATCTGCATCCTGAAGAAGACTGTTTTCCCACCTCGACCTCCTACACAAACGCCTCACCAGAGTCCCCATCATCCTCACATCCACCTCCAACCCAAGCCCCACCATTTCCCTGTATACCCCAAGGGCTGCTGGAACTTCATTCCACTTCAACAACCCATGTAGCACAGTGTGGTAACTAACCCAATCAGGAACACACTCATGCTCCTTCATCAGCTCCAACACAGCAGCACCCTCCATTGGCCTCCCCTCTCTAGAATACCCTTGAATTAAGGTGTTAAACATGACCACATTGGGCACCATCCCCATTTCAACAACTTCATGAAGCAACTCCATTGCTTCCCCTGACCTACCCACTTTGCACAATCCATCCATCACAGCAGCGTAGGAATAAACATCTGGCTCCAATGAGGTTCCCTTCATACCCATCAACATCTCAAGCGCTTCATCCACCTTCCCCACATAGGACAAACCCTTGAGCAAGCAATTCTGTGCCTGAACACTGGCCTGATAGCCCTTTCTTCCCATGGCCTCAAAAGCCTCCCTTGCCTTATTCACTCTCCCCCTTTTGCAAAGGAAGTTTATGAGGACGGTGAAGGTTGCAGCATCCGGTCGAAACCCTTTTTCCAGAGCAGTGTCCAATGCCCTCTTGGCTTCATCCATGTCGTTTTTCTCACAGTGGCACCTTATCATGATGGAGTGGGTGCAACAATCTGGCACAAGTTGGAAAGAAGGTAGCTTTGCGAAGATACTGAGACAAATATCAAGCTCTTGTGAAATTACCAGAGCCATGAGAAGGTGATTGAAATCTGATATAGTTTGGAATTCAGGGTCTTTCTCTAGGATTTGTAACATCTGGGTTTTGTTGTTGGAGGATGATAAGGTTGCGATCCTGCGGACAAGACCTTTGATTCGAAACCTAGTGGCCCTGCCCTCAAAATTGAGGTCATTTGTTGTTGTCTCTTTGATGGGCGAAGGGTAAGTGGCAGAGAGAGAGACCGTGATCTTTCGTTCTCGGATACTAATGCTGTGAATGTTGATTTTGGAGGCAATGTTCGTGAAAAGAGGCGTGTTTAGAGTACAAGGTTGCTGTAAAACATGGTAGCACGTTGGAATTGAAGAAGGCATGACCATTAACTTTGAAGGTGGAATCGTTGCTGGGTCACTCTCTCTCTGTGTCTTTGAACATGGATTTTGCATCCCAAACATGGATACCATATAGATTGGTGCAATGTAAATTTATTTACACTTCCTTTCGGGATAAAAATTAAACCTTTTCTTCTCTGACACAAAATGGTTTTTGTCTTTTTCACTTGGTTTTAGTCTTTCGTTTAAAAATGACATCAGAATAGAAAAAAAAAAGATATTTAACTCGTTAAAAATAAACAAAATAAAATATAAAAGATGTATAAATTGAGCATAAAATTTACAATGAATTTTATATGAAATATACGTGACTGCAAATTAAAAAGGCCTGAACAAAGCATTTCATTTATTGAAAAAAAAAAAAAAACTCTCAGTATATCACAGTAACTTCTTGAGGAACCGCGAAGAACTTTACATGCAGTGTAGGAACAAAAGCACTCTGGGATCAAAACCATGCTTCTTCCATATGTCTGAAACTGAATGGTCGTAGTAATGCATTGTTGATAATAATATATAGACAGTAATAGTAATAATAACCAGAACCAGATATCAGAAGCGCAGTGATTTGCTGAAAGCCTTGAAAGACAACAAATCCTTATCAACCGAGGCTTGTTTTCTTCCCTGTCCCTTCCTACCAAGAATCGGTTTTAGCAGTTTCTTCAACACCTTGTGAAACCCTGATCCGCCACCACCACCACCACCACCACGACGGGGCCCTTGCATTATCACTTGATTCACCAGAGGTATCGGAGCAACGCTGATGAGCCGCGGGTGTGACTTCTGCAGCTTTGGTTCCGAGAGGCTCCGACCCAACATGGCCCTGTTGAGCTGTGCCGCGTGTGCCTCAAACGACAGCCTCTCGAACTCATCCAACAAACCGCTCTGTTGGTCGCCGAACCTCGTTCCGACCACTTCCATTTTCCACGTGCTGCTTCCGACCAACTTCACTTTCTCTGTCTCACTTGTTTATACGTGAGATTTGATGGTTGCAGGCTTAAAGGGTTGGCATGTTTTTACTTGATGTGTGTGTGGAGTGAGTGAGTGAGTCTCTTTCTTCTTTCTTTTCTGCTTTTGTTAGGTTAAAGATTGGTTGTTGGAAGAGTCGTCGTTGTCTAAACAAAGTATCGGATTCATCACTCTCACATTTTTCAAAACCACCATTTTCAGTGAACTCATAACTGTTCATCTTGGACTGTTCCAAAATCAATTTTCACACAAAAATCTCACTCCTTTTCACGATTCAATTAATTTGATTGGATTTTTTGTGGCTCCAACAATTCAAACCAAATCTATGTATCAAATTGTTTTTGTTCAGGTCACGAGTTAATGATATAAAGAATAAACTCTTGTATACTTTTTTAAGGGTTTATATTTGCATATTGTCTATTTAGTATAAATGCTTTATGTTATAGTAATGCAGGATAAAAATATTATTTATTTTAGTTTCTAAATAGTTGTCCCTTTTATATATCACTAACTCTTTATCCAAAGTATAATAAAAAACATAATGAACGTTACCGAATTATGACATTTGGTTATGCAATATGAAGATCAAAATAAAATAAAAATTCAACAAAAATTAAGCTCTACCGTCTAATATGTTTATTAATATATGAGTTAAAAAGTAGTTAATCTGGTCATTTATCAAAGTAATTATAATTATATTTAGTTTGAATTTGAATTAAAAATATATAATTAATGAAACCAATCTAAACTAGTTTAATTGGTTTGAATTGAATTATAGGTTAAAAATTCGATAAACACGAAATTAATTTAAGTATAATTTTTACAATTAATATTATTGAAATCAATTTTACTTGACTTCTTGAAAACAGACCCGTGATAATTCGTATTCAGTTCTTGGATTCAGGTCATCTTAGGGACAACATATAAAGAAATAAAAGTATAAAATTTATTAAAAGTATAAAAATTGATAATGCGAATTTCGTTATTTTTATTTTTTTGTATCTATTTATAATACTTGATGAGAATTTCATAATTTCTATTTTTATCTGTTTGTTTCTTGACTTCTAATAAATTTTAGACAAACATTTTTGCTAATTAGGCTTCTAGATTTTTTATTGATTAACAAAAATGTTGCTTCTTTCATTTTGGCTCACTTGTTGCAGATCTTAAATTGATTAGGCAAAAAAAAAAAAGTTGTTGGGTGTATGTTGGGGATCTTTGTATTCCACAAGATATATGTGATGATATGCAACGCTTTATTCTTTCTTGCCTAAAAGAAAATATGTTTCGTCCTTTCTATGCTTCTTTAGAAAGATTTTGTGCCAAAGAAGTTCCACAAAAAGGATATTTAGAATAATGTTATTTTAAGTTTACAACTATTTATAGTAAATATAAATGTATTCTTTTAATCATTCAAATTTATTCTTTTCTATTAGACTAAGCTTAAAGGTTCCATTGAAAGCTCAAATGAATATGGCAAACAAGCATTTCAATTACTATTTGGAAAAGAAAAACTTGGAAAAATATATTGTTATGGAAAGACTATGATGAAGAAGAAAATTTGTTTTTTTTTTTCAAATTTTAAATGATTATATATTCTAAATAGTTTATCTCAAGACCAAAATGACGAAATCTTAAAAACAATGACAAAATCAAAACAAATTTAAAACTAAAAAAACAAAGAAAACGTGATAGAAAAAATAACGACTAATTATAGCGTGTATTAACAAAAGTTATCAACACACACAAAAAAATAATAATAAAACACGATTGTATTACAATCGTATGTAGCTTTTAAAATTGTAGATTATAAAAACAAAAGAAAATTAAAAAAATAATACTCAAATATTTTATCTAATAGAAAATTATAATTATCTTCACAATAAAAAATAAAATAAAATATTTTATAAAAATTAAAAAAATAAGTAACACAAGTTGGGCTTGGTCTTGGTCTCAACCAAAATAACACTCGAATTGGTCAAAACACCTCAAGTCACGTGAGGTGAGTTCTTCCACCTTTTTGATAAATCTAACCCAGGTTGATTAAATTTGGGTCAATTGGAATCACTAATCGAATTACTAATCATGAAATTTACGTACATTAAGATCACTAATCATTAAATTTGGGTTTCCAAATTAATGGGTTGGGTAAAAAAAAGCCCAAGAACAGTATAACTGAAATAAAAGAAAAAAAAGTTATACAAGGGAAAGGAAGAGTCAAAACAGGGCTAAGACTTCCTGCAGCTCTCCATTTTTGACCTTTCCATTCTTAACCTGCACCTCATCATTGACGTAAAATGGCTAAAATGTTCTGGAAAATGTTAATTTTTACGTTTTGAAAATGTTTTTGAAATAAATTTTAGAAAATATTTTTAAAATGTTCTGGAAAATATTTTTTAAAATATATTTTTCAGAATATAAATTTTAAGTTTTGGAAAATATTTTTGAGAAAATCTATTCCAAAAGATATTATATGGAACATAAAATTTATTCTGAAAAATGTTTCCAGAAGTTATTTCCAGAAAACACTCCTTATAGGTTTGAAACAAAATATCAAGAACATGACAAGTTCTTTCTGTACCCTAATAAAAAAAATTTAATGTCACAATTGTCTTTATAAAAATTAATAAGAGTTGGATGGCTTGCTCATCTGGTTGTTAAATTTTTTTCAAATGACAACTGGATGGGGGTGTCATCCAGTTCTTATTTCCAAATCAAAATGATAACCGAATAAAACCTATCTGGTTTTCATAGTCCAAATCAAAAAATTAATTCGTTTACCGTCAATAACGCTCCAAACCCCAGATCAAGACATAACCATCATAAATTTCTTTCTCAATCGCCTCTATCCCCTTGACATTGCCAGCCTTGGAATGAATATGAAGACTCATTAGGCTTGAAGCCCTTATTTAAAGTCTCATTTGGGGTTTGGGTCGTTCTTAATAGTGAACGGATTAATTTTTCGATTTGGACTATGAGAACCAGATGAATTTCATCCAGTTATCATTTTGATTTGGAAATAAAAATCGAATGACACCCCCATTCGATTTGGACTATGTGAACCGGATGAGTTTCATCCGGTTATCATTTTGATTTGGAAATAAGAATCGGATGACACCCCCATCCGATTATCATTTGAAAAAAATTAACAACCGAATGGGGTATCATCCGGTTCTCATTAATTTTTATTAATTTTTATAAGGACAATTGTAGTATTAAAATTTTTTATTTTTTATTAGAGTGCAGGAAGAACGTGTTAAGATACAGAAAGAACTCGTCCAAGAACATTTTTGGCATTTTTGAAATTAATGGGGTGCAGGAAGCATCAATTCCAACAGTGAGGCCCATTTCCAACCAGAACCCAGCCCATAATGGCGTATACGCGTTGTTCGTTTCGTTTCATTCTTTCTCCTTAGTATCTCTGATGAAGTAGACTGCGTCAAGTCTTCCATTTTTTTTTTCTTTTCGTAATTCTCAATTCACGAAGTTTGGTTCCAATCTCAATTCCAATCCCAATTTTCTCAGTCTTTCTCCTTCCTTCTCTTGCAGATTCCATTCCAAAGGGGCTTTTTTTTTTTTTTTTTTTTTTTTTTTTTTTTTTTTTTTCCCCT
>Ga0123340_1002875_pt1 | contig 15851 bp, 11 predicted proteins | sample SirMexnodulemix_FD_89961 | JGI IMG/M metagenome (GOLD analysis project Ga0123340, IMG submission 89961) | Root nodule microbial communities of legume samples collected from Mexico - Siratro Mexico nodule mix | ecosystem: Host-associated > Plants > Roots > Nodule | place: Mexico: Nepantla... | reverse complement strand
TTAATAAATTTTAAAAGAAAAAAAATATTGTATATAAGTAAAATAGTTTCATATGTACATTTTTATATTTTAAAATGTTTTTTTTCATATAGTATAATGTGCATTCATCTCATAATTTTAATTTTTCAAAACTTTTATTCATCTTTTAACATTTTGCTTCATTTAAAATATCTATTAGCACTAAATCAATGTGTTGGAGGTCACAAAGTTTATAAAAATGATATTTTCTTTAGAAAGAAATGACAATTCTATGTTAATTAAAATTCAAGAGTTTCATTACAAGAAACAAGTCTAAACTTTCTTAGATAAACATGAATTTCAACTATAAGCAATAAAAATGTATCAAATAGTAAGTTGTTAACATTTTTCTACCTGCATGTTATTTTTTGTCAGCATGAGAACTAAACATGTATGTACAATCATTTTTTTATTACAAGTAAAATAGGTTAGTCATATTACCTTTTTTTAACACTAAATTAACATTCTAAAAGCTCTCAAACTAAAGCATATTAATGGCTGCACCAAGTTGAAAGATTAACGGTGGAAAATATAAAGGTTTTGCAACATTCGTAAAAGAATAAGGCTTGATAAGATGAAGGAAAATAATATTTTGACACTGGTTTTAAAGTTACCTCCATTTGACACTATGACATGATAAAAAAAAAAGAATATTTTAGTGAGTTATGGGACCCACGTAATTATGAAGCTCTTTTGAAATGTATGACAGTTCTGTCTAAGTGATTTCCTCTATTTTGATATATGAGTTGCTGATAAGTACTTTTGAACTTGATTAACAAATATAAAAACTAGGAACCTCATGTGTCCACGTCTCTTCCCAGTTTGAAAAACTACAGTTATAAAGTTATGTAAAGAAGCATGTCCTTTCGTTTGTGATCTAACAAGATCAAAGTGGAAGTACTTTCAGAAAATTGTGAAACTCTTTCAAAATGTATGACACCCACGTCCAGGTAGTTTCCTCTGTTTTGATATGTAGTTTGCTGATAAAGACTTTTGAACTCATGTTACAAATATGGAAAATAGGAACCTTTTGCGTTCATGTTGCTCTCATTTTGAATAAATATAGTCCAGGTAGTTTCCTCTGTTTTGATATGTAGTTTATTGATAAATATTTTTAAACTTGCCTAACAGATATGGAAAAAAATATAGTCCAGGTAGTTTCTTGGTATGTTCATGTTTCCTCTCATTTTGAAAAAATATAGTTATATTATGGAAAGTAAGAGCTTTCAAGTGGTTTCCTCTGCTTTGATATGTGGTTTGTTGATAAGTACTTCTGAAACCCGAGTGCAAACCAAAAGGCAGATATAAGCGTAGTACACGTAAGTGAATAAAAAATTATTTTTTTTGCTATGTAACAGTGTTAAATGTGTATAATGATACGTAAGGGTGTCAAAGTATCATGGTTCGTAAAAATAACGGTAAGGTGCATTACCATTCCAATCTTATGGAAATAACATTTGCACTGAGCATACGAGATTAGTTTCTGTCCCACGGCCTTAACAAAAAGAACTAGATTAGTATTCACTTAATACTAGACTTTGATAGACCTGTATTTGTATTATGGGATTATGACATATAATGCAATTGCAGAATCTAATATATTAGGAAACTACAATGTTGTTTGAAACTGAAACGAATTGAAAACAAGATGACAACTTTGTACTTTAAAAGTAAAAGTACAAAACAAAGATAGAAGTTAAGGCCTTAGCATTTTTATTTTATTCTTTGCTTTGAGACACAATAAAAGTAGTGTTATTCTGACACTCATACGTGTTATACTGCCATTCGAGACTCTGAGCTGATAACGATGTGGCAAGGACATGGAAAAAAAATTGGTCTTTTCATATGTTGAGTTCCACACTTCATTTTCCTCCTCTGTGGCTTTTAACTCTCCTTTGTCTTTTTTGCATTTCCACCATCTTCATTAGAGATCTCATTTGTCTTCCTCTATTCCTTACCGTCGTTTTTCGATTCATCTTGTGGTTCCTCCATACCGCACCCCTTTCACAATTTTTCTTTCTCCTTCTACCCAAACCCTAAGTTTCTTTATTCCGCTTTCTCACATACTTGATGACAGTTTATCATTCGTCACAATCAAGTTTCAAGTTCTTACGCTTCAAGAGAAGTGTTCTTTCTTCTTGTAACTAAACCTTATGTCATTTCCTTTTCATTTTCTCAAACCCAATCTCAAATTTTATCCAAATAAGAGTTTCTCAAATTTTTCAAACCTTAAATGACATTTACCAAAGTACCTTTTATTACCTCAGCAACTATTGGGACATTGTAAGTGTTAAATGGGAATAATTGCTTTTACAGTATCAAAATAACATTCTTTTTCTTATTTTACTTGCTTATCTCTTTTCTTTGCTTTTATCTAACTTGCCTTATATCCTTTACGTAACTACTTGGGTACCATGCATCTCTTGTGCCAATTTTAGGTCTGTATACGAGGTTCCCGTTTGCATGTAATTTCAGAGTTCAAAATTTTTTATTGAAACGACAGTGGGGTCCACGTTTCTTGGCTCATGTGCCTTTATTTCTTGCATTATACCATGCTCATGTGCCAGTGTGGTCCACGCTTTCATTTGTTTTTTTTTTTTTTTCTTTCTGTGCAATTCACATAGCGATCATGGTGGGATCTCCGATTTTGATGAGTGGGACCACTATTTCACCTTTTAGAATCGTGGGACCACTATTTTACCTTTTAGAATCTCCACTCATTCATAAAGATAGTGGGACCCGCGGTTTTTGTTTTAATGTGCATTCCCCCTTGTTTTTTTAGAAAAAAAAAGGGAAAACCGGGCTCATTTTGTTTGACCCAGTATTTCTGCTACCTGCATTGCGTTTTTTTTTAACACATCAACATCAGTTTATAAAAATCTTGGCTCGTAAGTTTTAATTTTTTTTTATTAAATCTATGTTAGACATCATTCTAAATTTTGATATCTAAGTTAGGTTGAGACGTAAAATATATAATAATCATATGTTATGATATAAAAAATTATTAGAAAGAAAAAGAAAAAAAAAATCATGAAAGGACTAAACTAAACTTATAACAAGTAAAGATGATAAATATTTTCTAATCAAGCTAAACAAAACGAAACATAGGGAGTTGATACCTATTATGAAAAAAGTCTAATTTAACAATAGCAGGTAAGACATCGTACCATTTAAATTATAATTTATTCTCAAGACCTGGCAAAGCTAGCTTGTCAGCACAATGGTTTCGCTCATGAAATACATGAGAAACTTTGAATTCAATTTCTTTATATATTTATACACTTTCTCCATCCCCCTCTCAAAGACCAATGAATGAGATTAAACGAACTAAATGCTTGACAAAATAGAGAAGAGTCACATTCGAGCCAAATACGTCTGAAGCCTTTGCTCTAAGCAAGCTCAATAGCCAAAATGACTCCCATAACCTCGGCATATAAAGACTTTTCTAACCCAAGGACAGAGGAGAAACTACCTATATATTCACCTCTTTGCTCTAAGCAAGCTCAATAGCCAAAATGACTCTCATAACCTCGACATATAAAGACTTTTCTAACCCAAGGACAGAGGAGAAACTACCTATATATTCACTACCTATATATTCACCTCTGCTACCATGAAATATACCTACACATGCTGAAAACTCCGGATACCCTCTAGCAACACCATCAGTGTTGATCTTTACCTAATTGACATGAGAAAATTTCCAAATAATATGAATAGGAGAAGTCTCTTTCTGACAACGCATGGTGATATAAAAAAAATTCAAACAAGAGAAGTTAACAATGTCATTACGCATGTGTTTCCTAGAAGCATTACTCGTCATTCTAATGAAACCTTTAATAGTATGGATAGCTGAGCAAATAGAAATATTTTTCTGAAACCTAGCATGGTTACTCATCCTCCATATCATCCAAATAGAGTAAGTAATAGTTGCTAGCCTAACAAGATTAACTAAGAGACTCCCTGCAAGCATTAAGAAATCAATAATATCATTAATAGAAAGAGGAGAGAACTCAGGAAAAACCTGTTTGGTATAATTCCAAATCTGGGAGGTGACAGAACAATAAAAGAAAAGATGAAAAAAAGATTCTTCCTGTTTCCTACACAAAGAGCACATAGAACACAAAGAAAGACATCTAATTTGAATATCTTTGTCTATAGACAACTTATGATATAAAACCTTCCAAAGCATTAAAGTCTTCACATGAGGAATAAAACTAGTCCAAATTAGTTTATCCCACTGACAAGTAAGATTAGAATCCTTAAAAATCTTTCTGGTTGTCTTCTGGGTTATTGAACCAGAATCTTCTACCATCCAATTAGGAGTATCTTCCCAAGAGGTCAGAGAAATATAACGTAAATTATGTAGACCTTGAATATTTAAAAGAGAAGGAGAGAGATCCCAAGAACCACTTTCCTTCCATCCTTGAGCCAAATAGCTTTTAATTTAATCCTTTCGACATAAGGAACACTTGTAAGCAGAGAGATGCATCTCTCAAAGCACCAGAGGTCATTCCAAAAATTAATATTATCACCTCTCCTAATAGTCCAAAAAGTGTACTCTAAAATGACATCATATCAATCATTAATACTAGGCCAAATGGAAGAGTAAAAAAGGGACCCAACTCTCTAATATTTATATTTAAGAAACCGAGCCTTCATTAAAGAAATCCAAGGGCGATAATTGTAAGCAAAGTCTCAAGCAAGCCTTAGAAGATAAGCTTTATTTTCAAGTTGAAAATTAACAACTTGAACAGACTTAGGAAGTTTTAGCCTTTTATTTCCTCAATCAATTTTCTTTTTGTTTTTGTCTTTTTATACAATAATTAAATAAATTTTTGACATTATATTTTCATAAATAAATATTAGATGTACCTACAACCATGCATAACCTCAAATTTAATATTTAAAAATTAATTAAATATGAATCTTCCAACAAAAATTGCTTAAAAATGAATGAATGCATTATTTTGTAGTTAGTGTCTAAAATATTTTATATAAGAAATATATTTTTTTAAAATAAAAAAATGATCGTATGTATAATCTGATATTTAATATAAAACTGTGGGAATAAAAATTATTTAGGTATTTGTATTATCGTTCGCATTATCTTATACTCACTATCTTTCCACAAAATTAAAAATGTTTTCTTTTAAAAAAATTTAGGAAATAATTAGTCACATCAATGAATAGTTATATCATCTTCAATTCGTAAGAGTATTAAGCATAACTATTCACATTTTTTTGTACTCTAATCGATATGAAAAATTATAAAACCCTAAAAAAATCAAATTTTCAAAATTAAAAAATATATCACACCAATAAGAAGTTTTCTATTAAAAAACCTAATTTTTCATTGTAAATGTGTAAAAGCAAGGTTTATCATTGTCGAGTCACCTTTTAGAAAAAAAAATTGTTTTTTCTATTTATAATTACGTGATCCCTGATTTTTCATTTTGAATGAAAATACGTAGTAGGGTTAGTCTGGTTCACTTTTTCAAAAGACAAATTTTCTATTAAGAACTACGTGATGCTGATTTTTCACTATACATAAGAGTAAGGTCAATCCTTGTCGACTTTACTTTTTTCAAAAAATGATCTTTTCTATTACGAACTACGCGATCCCTAATTTTCTATTGTAAATGGAAATACATAGAGGTAAGGTCAATCATTGTCAGATTCACTTTTTCTAAAAATAGTTTTTCTACTTTTAGAACTATGTGATTCCTGATTTTTCATCATGGATGAAAATATGTACGGACAATCAATCCTTGTCTTACCTGAAATAAAAAAAAATGTTTTCTTTGTTTTTAATTGCACTTTTGTTTTTTTGGGAAAAATGAATATTTGTAAAAAAGAGACCACACTTGATTTTACTCATTTAATCAAAGATTTGGAGTGTTAATACATTTCCTACACGTAACCAACTATCGAATCCTAATTCGATTTTTTAGACCATTTTCCTATCTTTGATTTTTCCTTAATAAACTACGGTGACAACTTTCTTATGCTTTTTAAAAGGTTTTTCATAACCTCATTGTGATTCCGATTGTGACATATGTTCAAGTAATAGAATCAAAGAGTTCATTTGAAAAAAAAAAAGCATTTAAATCAAATAAAATATATTTTTAAGAAGATTTCTTCAAAAAGATGAAATTACTTTAAATTTTTATAAGTTTTTAAACTTTAAATAATCTTACAATAGTTTATTTCTTATGTTTATATTTGAGATTGGATTGTGTATATTTTAATAGTCTTATACAGCATCTAAAATTACAATTTGAAGTAAACAACATATATTGAAACCAAAATGTTCATAGTTACTTTATACAAATAACAACAAAATGCATTAGAGGATATATTCAATTAGTCAATGTTCAAATTTTCAATGAAAACGTGAAAATAAAACTCTTTCGATATCTTGATATGGAATCCATAACATCATCTTCCCATCATCAATGTGAACGTTCCCCCATTGGTGCAAAGTTAGGCAAGTGTAGAAAACAATAAATGATCCATACCTAATAGAAGACTTGAAACCTCTTAGGCCATTGGTCTATCCTTGATTAGATTCCTCATTGTTGCTCAATATTCTTCGGTTGAACCTCAGCATGACTGTGATTGTAATTGTAGCAGCCTCTTCCAATGTTACGTACTCTATGCATGAAGGAGATTGATACCCTCTAATTCTATCTCTAATACCATTTTAGTTAACTTGATTTTATCTCTATCCTTACCAATTTTAGTGATGCATAATATACTTCTGAGAAACGTGCATAAAGAAACTATGCATGTAGCTTCCTTCATAGTAAACTTCAGTCCAATATCTTTATATAAAATTTTAAGTTTTTGTAAATGAAAAAATATGATTAGAAAGAAAAACACCACTAAAATTCTTTCAATATAAAAATTAATTATCGAAAAAGTCGACTGATGCTTTAACCAAGCTTTATAGTTCACAAGCCATATTTGGGTACCTTAAATAAAGCTTACAATTTAGTTTTTAATTTGAATATGAAGTTGGAACTAAAAATTCTAAATGGATCCATATTAAAATATAAATTAGCTTAGTGTTAAAGAAAACTCCAGATAATTAGTGGTTAAAAAACGGGTTATGATTCTAGTTGATTGACGAAATTACAAATTCGTTGATTAACATTAATTAATATCTATTTATAATTTTTTTAACAAAAAATAAATAAATAGAAGAGAAGGACATATGGGTGTTTCAACCCATTACACAATTCAATACACAATATTACACACCAACTTTCTTTTCCTACAGCCTACCATAACTAATCCTAAACATAACCAGTGAAAATCTATAAACATTCAAGATGAGATTACATCTATGATAGACCTTATTGTTCCATTGACCCATGAAACGATAAGGTAATATAATTTGAAATGTTGGATTCATATTTATCCTTTAAGTCTGTGTATCCATGTACTTAGTCATGGATAATACTGAGTTAATGTTCTCTTTTCCTATAAATACAAGTTAATGCTGAGTGAAAATATTCAAAGATTCATGCATATCGCTATTCCTTACCATTCATAAAGTCAATGCAATTATACGTATATGGTAAACCACTTTCTTTACCTTTATGCACCACTTGCACTTGAAAAGGACAGAATGATCGATACTGTTGTCAAATCATTTGTTCTTCTTTGGTGAAAGTTTTCAGACATTCAATCATTAACCAATAGTGTTTGAATATGCTACCGACATTATAGCAACCGTTTTACTTCATACGAATGTAACAAAACCAGTCATTAATATGGAACATTGTCTAGCTCATTATAGTCATGTATTATAAGATGTAAATAATAAACTTCAATATCCCATAGCAAATATTTATTTGATTTGAGCTTGGTTGCTCTGGTTTTATCATTAAGAGACACTTCAGTAGAAGAAAGGTATATATAAACTGGTTTTCGGTTCGACTCCTTAAACGATAAAAGACTATTAGATGTATTCCAACATGATTTTTGAAAAATAATATTATATATTAAATATGAAATATTTAAATTTTGAACTTAGTGTAAGAACTATCAACTATATATATATATATATAAACGTTGACAAAAGATAGTTCCAATAATACCTATTTCGAGGGCAAGTGGATTTCTGCGCGCGCACATACTGATTAAAAGGTGTTATCTGTGTGTTCACACAAAAGAACTCATAAATATTGCTTCCGGTTGCAGCTTAAGTAGAAAGCAAATAGAAGGGAGCAAAATAGCACTAAGGAGATGGAAGGAGCAGGAAGTCGCAGAGGGTATGTTCCAGTGCTTGTAGGCACAGGGAAAGATCTGGAGAAGATTTGGGTAACCATCAAAGCAATTCAACATCTCACCATTGTTGAGTTACTGGAGAAATCTGCAAATGAGTATGGATACCAAAATGGCTTGCTCAAAATCACATGTGACGCCAGCAAATTCAAGACCATACTTCACAACATATCCAAGAAATAGCTCTCTCTCTCTCGCTTGTTATCTATATCTCTATGTAAGTTAGATCAGCATTACGTACATTTGAATATACATATGTATATATACATACATACATAGTGTTTTGTTTTGGAATATCAGATGTAGCATGTTTTTTTAGCAGCAAGCAATACCACTTTTATTAATGGCACAAGGGGTGCCACCCCTTTGAGCAATTTCTACGTACAATTTTTTGGTCATGAAAACTTTTTTTTTTATCACCTATATATATATATTACATTATATAATAGAGTTTTTGGTTACTCTATCCCATTTACAACCTATCTAAACTGAATTCATAAACCAGTACATGAGAATGTAATTCAAACCATAAACCAGTATAAAAAGCATATCGCTCATGTACCTCTATATAAAGTCAGCACCAAATTGTAGGTAATGGCTTGTAATTTAAGCACTTTAATTATGATGTTGGTGCTTCAGTGTGACTTCTGTTTTCGATGAAATTTATGGTTTTGTAGCACTTAAAGACAATCTTTGCCGCTGACATTTATTCCCTATGTATTACTCCCTCCTGCCAACATTAATCATTGCTTCTACTTAAGTCTGACATTTTTTCTGTTATGTTGCTAGCGAGAGAGCTTTCTACGAATTCCTCTACTTCTCCTGCTTATATTTTGCCTTCTGGACAAACTGAACGGCCAAAATCCAAAAAGATGTATCTGCTCTAAGGTTCACTGCCTATAAAAATATACATACACTCCCTCCATAAGTCAAAAGCCCTAGATAATCCAAAATTAAACTTCAAACCCCTTATGATACTACTCCTTTCTCTACCCTTCAACTTAACTATTTAATCCATACCCCGCACACTGAATATCTTATGGTGTCACTGTCTCTACTGTTTCAACACACATATGTAAGCTTGATGAGCTTCCTCAAATTTAAAGAAGCATATAATATTGTGTGATATCTAAATACGAGTTTAATTTCGCATTAAATAAAAATAAAAAAGTTGAACAATATATAAAAAAAAATCTACAAATCTAATATTTTAAAATTTTAGTTTGAAGGTGATATTATTTTTTCATATAAATTTTTCTTTGATCTCATCAATGTTTTCCCATAATTTCCTGGCAGAGGAGAAGTCTAGATTTGAATATCCTAAACTAGAAGTCACTCTAGATAAACTTGTCCCCTCCACATCTTTTAGTTATCCATGCTGACATCTTTTACTTGAGCCAACTCAACGTTGTGTTGGGAGGTATTATGGGCCTCAAAAACTAAACCTAACCACCTGTCACACAGAGACTCCACATATAATCAGACACTTACAAGTGAAAAATAAATGGTTTAATGTCTCCTCCACTTTCCTGTAGAAAACGCACATCAAATTTGCCATCATCATGTCCCTTTTTCTCAAATTGTCTTTAGTTAGAGCTTTATTCAACATTATCCTTCAGCCGAGAGACAGGAAGCAGATGGTGTAGCAGTTATATTTCGGAATACGTTGCAAAATTTAATGCTATCATCCTACAAAATCTGGTATGATTTTAAGGAATACTAACCTATATCTTCCTCCTTCCATACCCACTTGTCTCACTATACTGACTTAGATTATAGTCTTTCAAATGCAGTATCGAGATATCTAAATGACGAAGCTCTCAATTAAACCACCTTCACTTTCAGTCCAAATCTCAATTCCAATTGTTATCATTCAATTTCACAATTTTATTTTTGCACAAAGGTTTTATTCTTGTATAATAGGATTAGCTATGTGGCTCAAACTATACTAAAATAAAAAAGCAAAAATGGCATTAATAATATGTAGACATGCACAAGAATAGTTAGCATTAGAACTCAAGTAAAGTCAATGGTAAGTAAAAAAATGATAGTATTCAATAATTTAAACTCTACCGCAGTACGTCACAATTATTAATCTAAAGTAAAACAATGAATTCAGTTTTAATCACAATAACACGACACAACAACAAACTTATTAAGGAATAAAACAAGGTTGGTTGCAAAGGGATACAATCAAGAGGAAGGTATAGACTTTGGAAAAACCTATGCACCAGTAGCTAGATTGAAGGCAGTGAGATTGCTATTAGCATATGCTTGCATGAATGGATTTCGATTGCACCAAATGGATGTCAAGAGTGCTTTCCTCAACGGATATATTGATGAAGAGGTATATGTGAGTCAACTCCCTGGATTTGAAGACCACAAATACCTAGATCATGTCTTTAAGCTCAAGAAAGCACTATATGGCTTGAAACAGACACCTCGACAGTGGTATGATAGGTTAAGTAATTTTCTTCTTTCACAAGGCTATGGAAGAGGAAACAGATAAGACACTGATCATTAAGAGGGCATGTGATGATATTATACTTGTTCAAGTATATGTAGATGACATTATATTTGGTTCAACTAACGAAATTTTGTGTGAGCAGTTTGTTAAAGCAATGCAGGGAGAATTTAAGATGTTAATGATGGGAGAACTCAATTACTTCCTTAGCCTACAAATTAAACAGTTTCAGCATGGAACATTTCTTTGCCAATCAAAATATTGTCGAGAATTGTTGAAGAAATTTGTCATGGAGAATTGCAAGGAAGCATCTACACCAATTGTCACTAGATGTTCTCTGGATACTGATGAGAATGGAACAAATTATGATCAAACCAGATATAGAGCTCTCATAGGTTCACTGTTATATCTAACCGCAAACAGACCAGATATTATGTTTAGTGTATGTTTGTGTGCAAGATTTCAAGCAAAGCCTAAGGAATCACATTACATGGCAGCCAAAAGGATACTAAAGTATCTCAAAGGAACAATTGATGTCGGACTATGATATCCAAATGAGGTATCTTTAAATCTAATTAGTTATTCTGACAGTGATTTTGTAGGATGTAAAATAGACAGAAAAAGCACAAGTGGAACGTGCCATATACTAGAGTCCATTTTGATCTCTTGACACAGTAAGAAGCAAGCTTGTGTTGCATTATCCACTGCAGAGGTAGAATACATTGCAGCTGGAGGCTGTTGTGCATGGAGTTTATAGATTCAACAGCAACTAAGTGACTTTAGTCCTAACTTGTCTAAAATTCTATTATTTTGTGATAACACTAGTGCTATAAATTTAACTAAGGATCCTATACAACATTCCAGAACTAAACACGTTGAAATACATCACCATTTTATTAGAGATCATGTAATTAAGAGTCATTGTGTAATTCAGTTTGTTAGTTATGAAAATCAATTTGCTGACTTGTTTACAAAATCCCTTAATAAAGAAAGGTTTAAGGTTCTACTTAAGATTCCAAGTCAAGACAAAAAGCTTTGACTGGGCTGAGTTGGCGTTAGACGTAGAGCACATGTGAATAGAGATAAAATACTCAACGCCACTTGTCACAAACTCACTAGAGGTCAACAAGTCAAAGGTTGTAACAAAGCTAAAGCTAAGTAATATATGTGTCACCATATTGTTCACAAAATCAAAACTGAAAAGATTTTACTGAATTGTCTTTCAATGCACTCATCTGATTGCGTGAATTAACTGAAGAGAATCAATTTGAATTTTCAAATTTTGTCTTATGTGTTAGAGAATGCATTATATATTGCACGAGCATAGAAAATTTGAACACACTTCAGCTCATTGTCTTCATCCTAGAGTGCATACTGCATAAACCTTGCCTTTTCTGAATTCACTGAAAATGGTCTCTTCCTCCACTCCTAAACAACGTGTCAAAAGACCATGTGTGAAGAATGCAAAACCTTCTAATGTCATTGATACTGACTATCTTGATAGTTGATTTGCTGGCAATAGAGAAAACTCAGGAATTCCATAGAGAATATAGCAAAAAGTTCATTATAGCACCTAAGTTTATTAGGATGCTTTCGTTGAAGGAGCAAAACCTTGATGAAGTAAGGGAGGTTCTGAAATTTCAAAAGCTGGAAAAGTTTGTTAGGCTGACAGGCAACGTATATCCTGATCTGGTTAAGGTATTCCTCACCAACATGTGGTATGATGAGGATGCAATCTATTCTCAAGTCAAGGGAGTAGACGTGTGCATCAACGATGAAGTCTAGCTAGTAGTGGCTGGACTACGCAATGTTGGTATACCAGTTGGGAGGAGTCATGCAACTGGTTTAGAGGGATTCAACAAGGTTTAGTTTTTCAAAACATGCCTGAGGAATCAAAAAATTGAATATATAAGCTATTCAGTGGCTATTACACCTAGGATCTTAGCGTTCATTGTCATTTGGTTGTTGACGCCACGAGGTTTCAACCATGTTGTGCTGACTGAGGGGGATCTGATGTTGATGTATTGTCTTATGGGGAAGATTGGAGTTAATTGGGTGAGTACTATCAAGGAGCACATTATCAAGATCAGAAAGAAGGTGGAATTCAGGATTCCATATATTGTTCTTATCTCACAATTTATTGAATATTTCAAAATTGATACTGATGGAGAGGTAGTAGAAATGGCAAAGGCGCTCAAGTCACAACAACAACACTCAGCAAAATAGGAATCATCAAGGTGAATGATGAGAAGTGGATATGCAAAGCTGACTATGAAAGCTCAAATGAGCAACCTGCTGAAGCTGAAGAAGAAGAGGATGATGAGGATGAGGAAGATGATAATGCTGCTGATGCTGATGAACCCATGGCTAATGTACCACAGAGTGGTTATGAATAATATTTTGTGGGTTTTGAGGAAAGGATGATGAATCAACTACACACTATACAAGAAGAAGGTCGTACCCATCACCAATATTGTGAGACCAGATTCCAGGACAGAGGGCATGATGGGAGATGTTTAGAACAAACTTGGCCACATGTTCTTTAATCCAGACGATTGAGCCTATTAATGCATATTTGCTAGTTTCTTCCCCTCACTTTGATTAATGCAATGAGGGAGAAGTAAGTAGGTTTGGTCTGGTGTGTGTTTAGTTGGTCTAGTTGTTGCTTGGTCTAGTATCTTGTTGGTTGGTTTAGTTTGATTGTTTTATTTCTATTTTATCTGCTGCTGCTACCCTTGTTGCTGGTTTAACCAGTTCAGCTCTGATGATTTCTGTTTCTTTATGGTTTGTGTAATCTGTTGTCTGTCCAGTTAGTTGATGTAAAAATTCGGCTGATTAATTCACTCTTATCTGCTGCCCGGATATATTATGGAATGGAATATGAAGTAATATATTTATATGTTTTAAATTATTCTGTTTCTAATACTATTTCATTTCCTTTCTTTAATATCGTAACCGAGGCAATGGAGAATGGGGCAGACAATGGAGTATGGGGGAGCAATGGCATGATTGTAGGAAATATTGATCTGAACTGGTTTGAGATTGATAAAGGAGTTATATCTAATTGTTTCATGTCAATCAGTTGATTTTAAGTGTTTTTCTGAACCTGTTGAATTCACAGATTTCTAATCAACTGTTCTAGAGTCTAGTTGTTATAGGTTGAAACATTGCAACTCAACACACACGTGTTTGCTTTCATCAAATTGGCAGAGATTGTTAGCACCAGTAGCTGCTGGATATGATATTGATGAAATCAACACAAGAGTGAAGTCTACAATGGATCCTAGTTACAACATGAAGTGCATGTATACTTGAAGACCTTGATTGAGTATTGGTCCAAGACTAGGAAGGGTGTGTGGTTGCGAGTTGTGTCTCTAATTTAAAATCATATGATTGTATGATTGATTATTCAAAAGTAAGCTCCAAAAAATAAATTTGCTTAATAATATTTTTCAAAAGATTTTAAGAATAAAGCAAATCTAATTTTGTTAATCAAATTCAGAAAGGTAATCAATAAACTGTTTTCAGAATTTGAACCTGATGAATTTTCTGTTAAATCACAAGATGTTGTCAATTGATTGAATGGTGACTCAATCGATTGAAGTCTTAACGGTCAAAATAACATTTTATATAAAGGGACATGCACGTGTTTTTCACAGGACAACTAGTACAGAAATCATATTAACTGAATTCTTTGTAAAATCCTTGAAAGAAAAACGCGCACAAACTTTTTGATTGATTGAGCAATTAATTTTCAAAAAGAAACTGATCTTGGAGCTTTACTGCTGAATTGATCTACTGTAAACTGTGATATTGAATCAGAGCTAAGTATTCCACTTTGGTCTTAATACATTGTATAATCTGCTGAGTGCAATTACTGTGTATAGTTTGTATTCTTGATACATTTCTTGTACTGGAACTAAGGTTACAAGTTACAGAGGGTTGTAATTGTAACTAGTTGTTTACAGAGGTTTCTGCATTGGTTTAACACCTACTGTAGGGATCAGTAGTGTGTGGTTTATGCGGGGAGTAGTGTGTACTGTAGGGAGCAGTATTGTATCTTGTAAAATTGATCTTGGTGATTTTTTTAGTGTAAATATTTGCTAGTTTGCAAAGGACTGGACGTAGCCTTTAAGGAAGGGTGAACCAGGATAAAACCTTGTGTTCTTGATCTTTCTTTCTCTCTTTCTGAACGCATTTGAGTTTCTGTTTACGCATGATCAATAAGTTGTTCTTCGCGCTTACTGTGTTGATAATTCAACTGATAATTTGTGTGTCTGAACTTGTTATTTCATCTGGTTAATTACTGATCGTGATATGAATCGAATTCACACATTAACTGGTTCCTAATAACATTGTTGATTAAAAGAACATTTGAATAATATTCTTTCTTGGGATAAGTTGCAATTTCTTGAAGTTCATTATCTGATTGTTTCTGTGTTGTTATGATATACATCTTAACTAAGTAAACTGCTTCTGCTTGTGGTTCTGATATTATTTTGATCAACTGCGGTAACTGCTTGTTTAAGAGCACTGAACTGGATATCAAGAATCTATGACTTCAGTGAATTGTATTATGTTATTTCTATTTCTGATAAATCTGTATAATTGATTGTATTAGTTCTTTGACATACAGATTCATGCTGTATAATTTTGAATTCCATTGATCGTTGAATTGATAAAGAATATTCATTCAATCTTTCATACTTTCCAATATTTGCAAAAAGTTTTTGAAAACTTTTAATAGTTTAATTCACTACCCCTCTTGAGCTCAGCCTAAACCTATTTTCTACATAATGATGGTGTCAAAATTGCACTAAAGAATGAATGGAAAAAAAATAAAGACGAGTAAATAGGCGAGACCATCTCATTTTGGTATTAAATGTAAACTAAAAAAGAGAGATAATGAACCAAAAAGGTACATGGCATTGAATACGCAATAATAAATAATGTAAATAATTCAATTATTTTGACGTTTGTGGAGCCGGATTGGTAATGTAAGAGAATGCTGATTGAATCTTGGTGCAATTATTTTATCATTTGATATTTATTTTATTTTATTTTATTGTTTTCA
>Ga0123340_1002874_pt1 | contig 15859 bp, 12 predicted proteins | sample SirMexnodulemix_FD_89961 | JGI IMG/M metagenome (GOLD analysis project Ga0123340, IMG submission 89961) | Root nodule microbial communities of legume samples collected from Mexico - Siratro Mexico nodule mix | ecosystem: Host-associated > Plants > Roots > Nodule | place: Mexico: Nepantla... | reverse complement strand
TTGTAGATGCATATAACAATCCTTCTAGATGAGGACAACGCAGCAAAATCAGTAACATATATGTATTAAACTAAAAAGACACTTATGATTATTTGAATTTAAACATGGATATTAAGTTAAAGTTATAAATAAATAGTTACCTTAAATATGTTAGATATATACAGACACAGAAATGTTTTTCTTAACAATGTTGTCCTAACTGTGCATGGAAAGAAGAACTCATAATGAAACTAAATAGATGAAAGAAAATGTTTTTTTAGTGTCTTCATGATGTGTTGTTTCCACTTCAGAGATCTTTCATTTCAAAAGAATTTGAGTGAACACTTGAACAAAATGTTTTTTATTTTGTCTCTTCCACCCTCTCAGAATATTTGTTCTTGGGTTTGATTTTGATCCATCTTGACTTTAGATTCCATCCCCCATTGTAGATGCATATAACAATCCTTCTAGATGAGGACAACGCAGCAAAATCAGTAACATTAGTCAAGGTCAAAACCAAAGAATAAGCATAAACCCTAAAGTCTCACTAAACAAATCCTAATAAGAGTGATTCAACTTTGGTGTTCCAAATTCTATTCTAAATTCTAAAAAATTCTCCCATATGGTTTGCATTGGAAGAAATTCACAATTACTTAACTCACAAACAAACACATACTTCATATGATATCATAGTTATTACCAATGGAGAACATGAAATATTGGCTCATACAACACCCTTCCGTTGTCTCCTTCCGGTGGACTCCCACCCAATTATACGGCGCCACCTGGTCCTTCCTCATTTCCGCCATCTCTACATACGTAATCGCCGCCGTAGCTCTCCACCTCCTCCTCAAACTCTCCCGTCTCCGCCGTTCGCTTCCGTTAGGCCCCATCCCCGCCCTCCACAGCCTCATCATGTCGTTAATCTCCGTCGTGATATTCACCGGCACGCTCTTCTCCGCCGAAGCCGAAGCCCGCGACACGCGGTGGCTCTGGCGCCGCAGCAGAACCACCTCCTTCGAGTGGCTACTCTGTTTTCCTCTCGGTACTCGTCCGTCCGGTCGTGTCTTCTTCTGGTCCTACGTCTTTTACCTCTCTCGCTTTCTCCACCTGCTGCGAACCTTCTTTGTGGTTTTGCGTGACCGAAGGTTGTCGTTTTTGCGACTGTTCAACAACTCCGTACTCCTCGTCATGTCGTTTCTGTGGCTGGAGTTTTCGCAGTCGCTTCAGGTTTTGGCCATTTTGTTTTACACGTCCGTTTATTCCGTCGTTTGCGCGTTTCGGTTCTGGACGGAGCTCGGGTTGCCTAGCAAAACGCCGTTATGGTTCACCGCGAATTGCCAGCTGGCACTGTTGGGGTGTAATTTGGCATGCCACGTTGGCGTGCTCTCGTTGCATTACATGAGAGGAGGGTGTAACGGAATCGGAGCTTGGCTTTTCAACTCTCTGTTAAACGCCGCGTTTCTCGTTCAGTTCTTGAGATCCTACCTGAAAACGCATTCACAAAGGAAAAGTAAAAGTTGTTGTGCTTGCTCTTCTTCAACATAATATAGCTTAGGCTACGGTTATTGAAGTTTTTGTCATTTGAAGACCAAGGTTCATTTTCTCCTTTATTAGGTTTTTCATCAAGTGTAACGACTCCATTGTATGAATCCATAGAGCTCATAAAGCTCATTGACCACTTCACAATTGAATTTGTACAGTTAGAAAAACAAATCCAATCTTCAGGCTACTGCAATTTTAAGGAGCTATTAATATTGTTCTTTCTTCTCATCAAACATGCTAAGAAGTTCTTATGAAAAGCCATTCGAAATCCAGTGCCTCATACTGAAGAGAAAAATTCTCAACTAAATATATAAATCTATAACAATGGCTCAAATATTATATCTCTTATGATGAAGGGTTAATTTGATCCTAACTAAAAGAAAAATTTGATTGTTGAAAACAAAAAACAAAAAAACATTCAAATTTTCAAAAATTGAAGCAAATAAAAATGTTAAGAAATGCATGGTTTTTTTTTATAATCTTGGACAATCCACTTAAATAATTATTTCAAATAAAAACAAAGAGAACAGCTTTGTGAGTATATTTTAATGAATGTTTTTTTAGGAGTATGTAAGCAATAAATGAATACATAGATTAGTCTCAACATCTTTAGTAATACTAAAAAACCTAAATAAATATAAATTAAGTCATATATCTATCATCACTCAACTCTAAACATAGATGTACTCGTGTTTGTATATATACACTATTTGAGTTGAGTTATAACTAATAAAAAATAAGGATTTTGATGGAAATAAAAAACAGATGATGATTTTATTTATATACCATACCAATGGTATTATGTCATGTTCTAAATTAAATATAATAAATAAGTGATTCATGTGTGAATACCTTCTATTCAAAACCTTCAAGAATAAATTACCTACCAATGGTGTGGATGGAAATGTCGGTTATCTATCACATATATAAAACTTAAAACACTGTTTCGTAACTATATTTAAACATTATATTTATTTGAATTTTTTAGATTTGAGGGTTCCAGAGTCTATGGTTCTAGAAACTGTTCGTCAGGTTAATAAACTAATCAAGGGTTACGTTACCACTTTTATAAAAGACGACTATATTTTGATTCATGAAATGGTCAAACAATTTGAATTTTATTACAATAATGTCATTGACATCTAATAAAGAAATCAATTAATAAATTATTAAAATAAAACTCTAAATTTGATTTTAAGGGGGAAATTACATCTAAGTACTCTCCTTAAAAATATTCATTCCCTTGGAAGATTTGGACAATATGATATTTAATATGTTGAATTAATGTACCACAATCCACTTGGAAGATTTGGAACATTATGTATTTATCCAGAAAGATCATTTTTTAAATGATATCTATCATATTTGTAAGAATTTAGATATAGTATAACAGAGACGACATTTTAAAACATGAGTTACAAGTGAACTAATGTATTTTTGTTAAAAACAAATTTTTATAAGTAGTGAAATTAAAAATGTACATAATAAAACATGGTAATATTATAGAAAAGATGAAAAGCACAAGATTTTTAAAATAAAATAACTTAAACGGATGTTTATAGACTTTTGTGAAAATATCTATAATAAAAAAAATAACAAACTCACCCAAGAAATGAAGTTTAGCTTCCGCAATTTTTTCTACCTTTAATTATTGTAGATATCATTTTATTTAATAAATTATATTAACTACCTGTACGTTTAATAGATAATGGTTTCTTATATACATTTTATTCTTATTTTATAATTATTGGGCATTGAAAAAAAAAATAGATTTCAATGCTAAGTGGAATATTTATTGATTTATTTATTATTATGTTTTTTTTATTATATTTATGAATTTTAATTATTTAAATAATATTATAAGAAAAAAATTATTTAGAGATCAATTTTTAACTATTAAATAAAATAGTTGCTAATTGTGACCAAAATAATCAACAAGTAACTGAAACTTTAGTAGCTAATTATATATATCTAACTTAATCGATCACTAAATTCGATCACGACTTTTATCTTGTAGTTATTTTGCAACCAAAATCTAATTTAATAAATATTTTGATTACAATTAACAACAATTTTACTTTACAGCTAGAAATCAGTCTAAATAGCTTTTTCTTTTCTTGTAGTAATTCAATCACTAAAATAAAAATAATAATTTATTATCACAGCTTTAGTTTTTATTTTGGAAAATAGTTAATTCAAAAATAAAATACTGTATTTTAAAGTAAAACTATTTAATTTGTGAATTAATTTATTTTATTTATAAGTCTTAAAAACGTTAAATAAAGCATCGTATAAAAACAATATTTAGTTTTCACTAATTTTACTTTTAATTTAGAAAATAATTAAATTTAGTGTAATGTTTTTATAATTAAAAGTAATAATAGGAAATTCCTAAACTAGGAGTACTTTGATATTTTCTTCTGAATTATACTATTTTCCATTTATTTGATAAATCAATTGGACTTGGTAGAAGAATTTGAGTCAACAGCACAGCTAGAATGAAGAAGAAATGAATTAGGAAATTCAATGTGAAAGTTCCAAAAAAGATCATGTCTCCTCAACCAATCATATTACAGTTTTTTTTTTCTTTAAATCTAACACTACACACTACACAACCACAATCATAAGAAGATTGTTATAAAAACATATACCTTCCTAGTTCCTATACAAATGTAAATTGTTGAATCTTTTGATAATCAAGAATCAGTTTTATTCTCAAATCTTTTATCTGCAGATAAGTTCCTTTTATCTGCAAATCTGTTTCTTCTATGCTAGGCAGATCACTTTCTATCATGCATTCTTGATGGGCTTACCCTTTGCAAACAATGAATGCAATAACAATTTTAAAGAAATGAAACTTGTATTCAAGACATGAACAAGACAAATAAACCTGTTGACACTTATTTATCTAACATAAGATCCATCAATTAAAATGACAAAACAATCATGTCTAACATCATCAATAAGTATTTTTATGGTTTCACAACCTGCAACATTTACAATATCCTTTTGAATACTAAGAGTTACCAGTGTGAAATTTCCATGAACATTTTTTAAAAACTTATCTATCTTCTCATTATGATTGGCTGGAAAATATAGGAGTTCAAGAAAATTACCTTTCATGTTTACTGTTAATAAAAGAAAAATTCCACAATAAATGCTAATCATTTATATACTTGAGATAAAGATTAACTAGCCCATTAAACCAGACACTGGACTTTTTCTTTCCTCTTCTATAGTTTAATCCACTCTTATTTTCAACACTAGATTAAGTAATAGAATATAATAAATAATTAAGAGCTGTTAAAGATAACATCTATTATTCCTATCAAACCCTCCACTCCGCCACTGTCATCTTGTTTTCTATGTTCCCCAAAGTTTACCTGAATTCCCATGAACCCAAGTAATATGGATACAGGCAATATTTACAAATGTACCACCAGCACACTCATTCTTATATATCATAAAATGCAAATAAATGATTGCATCCAGCATTTACAGTTATCCTTGGAGAAGATTTATCTCCAACCAGGAGCATATTATTAAAGACAATCAGCATATATTAATTTTTCAATTTGCAAACTGTGTGAATAGACTGTGCATAATAAGAAATGCTCAAAATTGAAAATCAGAATATAATAAAAGAAATGGCAAAGTAAGAGAAAGTAAGACTCAGGGAACAAGTGACATATTTACAAATACAGATATGAACAAAGCGGAATTTTCTTCTTTTTCATTTTAAGGCCTTCGGCCCAACCTCTGACAAACATTTCAATTACCTTTTCGTTTTTTATCCTTTACCCTCTACATTATCTATCCCTAAATTTCCAATTTTCTCTACAAAAGGCTCTCCTCTTTGAAAGCCAAATCTGCAACCTCATCCAATTTTTCCTAAATTTTTGGATGAGTAAGCAACCCCTAATTCTGAGGATTAAAAAAATACAACCCAAAACCCAAAAGGGTAAAAGAAGGATGAAAAAAGATTTAAAGCTGCTTATATCTTACAGATATTCCTTTCAAGGAACTATTTCTCAAAGAAAAAGTGCTTCGTAGACGATGAAACCATGACATTTTCATCTCACCAGAGCCAGTGCACTGACCCTCCCCTTCCCCGTCACTGCTGAAAAGGGTCTGATCGGAGCAGTCAAGTGTAGCTCCACATGCCAGATTATATGATTCGCATGCAGAATGGCATACCCGAAGCCTGTTATCTCCATCCTTCTCACACTTCTGGATTGAGATCTGAAAATTAAGTGCCAACCATTTGAGACAAATAAGCAGCACTACCAACCATGCATGCTCTAATACCAACCATACGATTTTATACTTTTCAAAAGCCCACCCTCAAACCCACAAAACAAAATGGAAGACGCAAACTGAAAAAAAATTTGTCACGACTCACAGATGTTGATCTCTAATACAATTGGATAAAAACTAGAGTCACAGGTTCCTCAGTTCCCACTGTTGTAAAAAAGATACATCACATTATTTGACTTGGAATATTGAAACTTGGGAAGTCATTAAACACCTATAGAACAACTTAGATTCAAGTTACACCATGGTTTTATCAGAACGAGTGTCACATGTGACGATTTAAATAATGTACCAGACTACTAGGAAAGGAAATGGAGGAATGAAAACAAGCAGAAATCAAATTGGAAAACAAAAACTTAAGCATACCTAAAACCCACATCATATTACAATTCCTAAACAGGAAAAGCTAAATAATAATTTTTAGTACAGAAATACAACATACCCAGCAGGCAAGACGTTTAGCAGTTTCATCACAATAGGTGCTGCCAAATATATTAAATAATTTCCTAGCACCTCCAGGGAATAATCGATGGTAATTGGGTATGACAACTACTTCTTCCAGCTGTTGAAGTATGCTAGGCTCACTGGGCGCACAATGCTGTCCAGAAACATCATTTCCCAGCACATTTTTGCACACAGAAAGACTAGAGAGGAGCATGGAGCTGTTCTGGCATGTATAACCCGCATAGTCAGAACAGCGGAATTCACAAACCCCATTATCACAAACCCCACCATGAAGGCTGCATTGCTCATCACACACAGCTGCACAAAGTATGAGAAACAAGTTAATAACCAAATTATGTTTCTTTTAAGATCCATCTATATGTATTTCGCACTTGAACAATTGTTTGAAAAAGATTGACTGAATCTTGTTTTCCCCTTTTCCAGGTTGCCTAGAGTATCTTGAAATCCTTTCAGGAATTGATTGGTACAATTAACCTTTGTTTGTCCAATAAAGTATGTCTAAGGGCTCAAATCTTCAATTGTCCTCCAGTATCACAGTTCATTTATCACTACACCCAACCTCCTTTCCATTGTCGCGATCTGTTTTATTTATTTTGATTTTGATCAAAATAAATGGGGAATAAAACATATGCTTGAAAGCCTCAATTATATAAAAGGGAGTGAGCCTTAATTATCCAAAATATAACCAATAATCGGTACTTGATCTTTTATACAGTATTACACTTTTCATAAGCTCGTTGAAGGACATCTTATTGCTTTGGAGTTTGTTTGGGATTAAAGCTTTCATTAATCAAACATGAGGTTGGTAATATTGAAAAATGTATTTTACAGTGTATGAAACAAATAGATACTCTTTTTTAGATAGGATGGTGAGAACTTAATCCCCAAAAGAAGCAACGGATAATGTTACCCATCCTCAACCAACAAAATAAAATGAAACACACAAACTGAGAAAAAGAAGTTGTCACGGCTCATAAATGTAGATCTTTAGTACAAAGAAATAATCTTGTAGAAAATATCTAGTCTAAAACATTGGTACGTACCAGTGGAGCAATCAATGCCAGTATGGCCAGGTTTACATTCACAAATCCCATCGGAACGGCACATTCCATTGCCATTGCATTTGCTGGGGCAGGAACCTGGAAGAAGTTAAGCGAAAGCAATTTTAGAAAAAAAACGAAAAAGACCCGCTGCTGCTAAACTGAAGGTAACTTGGAATAGAAGCACGAGTTAACTGACATTACAACAGTATAAGCACAAAGATTGAACAAATCATTACATAAAAATAAAAGTGTAATGAGAGCTCACGTCTACTGCAATCATTCCCGTGAAATCCAAGAAAGCATCGGCATTTTCCATCAACACAATCTCCATTGAAATTACATGAATTAGGGCATTGACCAGACACAGCTACTGGGTCAGTGTTACACAGCTCATGGTAGGCAGGACAGATTAATTCACCTATAGAAAAATGAAATAAAGAGTAAATTGTCTTTGCAATAATTGACAAATTAACACCACAGCATAAACAACAAAACTTAGACAAAAAAACAGCAGTGATATTAACCATTAAAGCCAGGGAACTGAATGGGTCCACCAGCTTGAGGACACACTTTCCAGATACCATCCACTGCAACCTGTACAAAAGTGGAAAGAAAAGAGAATTTTATTCAGTGAATTTGGTAACAGAGGAAAAGGAGAGAAGCGGGTGAACATACAATTTATATACACAGACCTAAGAAAAAAAGTAGCAATTGCTACCCAAACCTATATGAAGAAATTGCACAACTCACATTACATGATTGCTCAATCAGATGTATAATTATTTCTTCAAAATGTAAATTATCTATCAGCATAAATGAAGAGCTGGGATCAATAAGAATGCCCAGGTCACCCCATTACAAGAAAAAAAAATATTATTATATCATTCCCACCAATCCATGTCAAAAAGCCAATAAAAATTTAGGACACCTTTCAAAACAACTTTCCTTCCAGATCCAGGATTTAGTGTGATGTATGTACATTGGATCAATTCTAGGGACTGAAAAATGTATTGCATCGATTCCAGAAGGGCACAAATGATGCAATGAAATAGAAAATGGACTAGAATAAAATGAAATTTAAATGATTAAACCCCTATTCCCAATTAGTATCAGTATGTCAGCAGTAGGCGCAAGAGGACAAAATCAACAAGAATGACAGAATGAAGTCCCAAATACTAGAGAGTCTGGGCTTTCCCACCCAAAACTGATTCTGCCAACTAACTACCGTTGTCATTTTCTGCCTCTACGCAAACAGACTAACTACCAACTTTAACAGATTATAAGGCCTTCTCTCAACTTAAGGCCCAATTAACAGGGCCCACCATAACATAATGTATGCAAATAGTGCTTACAGATCAAAGGATAAAACTTAGATTAAGTTCCTGGCATTCTTTTCTAGACATCACGTTCTCCAATCAAATGATAACACAGATATATTATTTAAAACTCCGTAACAAATATTAAATGGAAGTTATTTATTATTGGAAAGAGCATCCATGTGTCATCATTACAACGAAGAACTTTATGGCAATTATGTAAGAAAGAAGGGATAAAATTTAGATATAAGTTCCTTACTGCAATACATACTTTCCCAGCCATCAAATTCTCCAATTAAATGATAACAAATGGATATATTATTCAATTTCTGTAACAAATACTTGAGATAATAAAAAAGGAGAATATTATTTCGAGAGCTTAATTTTCCTCTCTTAGTTCTCATATTTATATCAACAGTGGTTGTTCTCACATACAAAGAAGGAGAGGGAGTCCTAGGTACGGAGATAGCTACAGCACAAAACAGCTTTTCAATAAAGCCTATTTAAGACCTATCCTAACACAAATATTTAATGAAGTTATTTATTATAAGAAAAAGCATTATCCATTTGTCATCATTAGAATGAAGAATTTGATGGCAAAAAAAAAAAACTAGATATAAGTTTTGTCCATCTGAAATCAATTAATTTTTTTAGAATGATGATATTTTGACACCATTCATTTTGGATACATCTACTAGACAATTTATTGTAATAATTTAATAATACGAATGTTTGAACTAACAAGACAACGTTAAAACGTATATTATTATACTATTATAATAAGGTTGTCGAATAGTTGTATCCAAAACAAAGAGTATCAAATATCATTTTTTCATTTTTTTTAATTAAAAAGTCTGGAGAATCAAGCAGTATCAGCATTCCACGTCAAAATCTAACAAAATAAACAACTATAAGAAGGGTAATCATTTCACTTCTACTTATACTTAAAACCATACCTCTAAAGAATTATTCCTACACCTGTGCTGATAACAACCATTTCCCTGTGTCATAGAACCTCGTACAAATCCTGTCCGTACTAGTGATGAAGCCATACACCTGTACCAAAAAGGTAAAAATAGTCAGCAACTCCAGTCTGTGTTCACAAAAAATAAATGTAAAGAAGACTGAGGGCATAAGTATTTAAGTTACAAGTCTTACCTAGAGTTACTTCCTCTGACTTCACCTAGCATTCTATCAGGTGCTCGTGCACTGTTAGTGTCTGTACATGATCCATCAGAGTACGCAACAAAATAAGTGCAATAATCAGCCAATGAGGATTGCCCACCTGCAACAACCAGTGAACAGCCAAATATTCAGGATTCAAAACATTTACAAGTCAAGTAAGCCACCAATGGGTAACGGCAAGAAAATCTATGATGTGTAACAGGAACAGAAAAATAAAAGCAGAAACTACATATCAATCAGCATGCAATATCTAAAAAGGTTTAACAATATATTGACAATCCAGAATAATACCAAAGAATCTGGCTAAAAACTAGGAGAGGCATGAACACATGATAAATATATTTGCACCGAACTGCATGTTACAGATGAAGGGATGATTCTACGTACCCTTATTAGCTTGCGGAAAATACCGAGCCCACTGAGGGAGATCTCCACTATAAGTTAGGATGGGGCAGTATCCCTCTGCCTCCCTGTTATATGTACAGCCAGAAAACTGTGTTGTGTTGCAACGATAGGCTCCCTTCCAAAGATTGCAAGGGGATGTAACAAACTCAGTACCTTGGTTGAGACCCCAATCGAGACGGTCTGCCATACTATAGTTGGCTTTGTACCATCCACTATCTTCTAAAAGAGCTAATGTCATTTTTGAAACAACAGATCTTGTATCCACAGAACCAGTCATAATTTCATTCATCAGAAGCCTTTTTTCCCAGTGAGATCCTGCAAGTCATTCACAAATCTTGGATTAATAACATATTTCATTAATCTTGCCCCAAAAGACGATCAAATTAATTTAATTTAGCCGAATTATCAAGCTCAATCAGGGATACAAACCTGATGTGCCACGTCCTCCACCATCTTCCAGCTCTAAACCAGAAAAATTTCCAGAGAACGCCTGCCAACAAGTTACTCAAGTCATTTGTTGGATCCTTTTACAACTGAAAACAGTAAACATGAAAATGGAAGTATTCGGGACAGGAATGCTCCCAAGAAAATACCGCATAATGATATCGAGAATGCATGACAACGTGAGGAAGCACCACACGTGTTACCATTCGTCCAAGTTTTTCATCCATAACTTGTTCGGTAACCTTAAAAAGTCAAAATGTAGTAATTAGATTATAAAATGTGTCATTAAAATGCCTGGCATGGAGATTAATGATGAAACTGAAAATTTTCAATATACCAACTGAGAAAAAAAAATGTATATATATATGCCCAAAAATTAAATCACAAACACAAAATATGCTGCTCAATTAAGGGATACAAAACTTCAACATCATTGATTCATTATTTTTCCCCTAAAATGTTGTCAAATTCAATACAATTCCAAAATTTATTTTAAAGACAAATCAAAGAAATTGCATAGAATCCATTTGCTGGATTGTTTTTGTCTCTATCAACACAAGCAGAAATTATACTCAACTTCCATGTATCACGCATCATTTATAAGAAATGACCAATAGACAATCATGACTCAGAGGCATACTTGGTGTGACTTACAACATTATAAAAATAAACCAGCGTTGAACTTGCAGCACAAAAGGCAGTTTATACCTGATTACGCCGTCTTTTCCTTTCATCTCTAAAATGAGCAAAGGCATGTGGATCAAAACCAAGAACATGCATAACCTGAAAAAAAAGATCAAATATGATGAACAACGTAACGCTTCTCATGCTTCCACACACACAGATAATATACAACAAACCTCATGTATAAGAGTAGCAGAAAGTAAAGTCTCTGCCTCAGCAGTCAAATGCCGAGGCGCAACATTAACATGTCCTGCAGAAGAACAGAAGTACTTTCAGTTCTGAGGCATTCCAAATGTGAGATGACAAAATATACCACTGAAACGAACATGTTTATGGGATAATATACCAGCTATAGCACGACCCCATTGATCTCGCTCACATGCCACTGCCCAGGCAAGTGTATTTCCAGTTGTAGGTCTTGTAGTCACCAAAAGAACCAAGTCAGCATCAGAGACACCCTCTGGAGAAGTTGAACAAAAGGTAATATCTTAAATTCAGTATAAATAAGACATCTACTAACTTTTACAAGAAAAGCAATTGCATAAATTGTACCCTCAATATATCCACGAGGAAGCTGCACACCTCCATCTTGTCCACATGCAGAATATCCACTTAAACGCAAGTTCCCCTTAACAGGTTCCACCGCCAATGCTCTCCTAAACCAGTCAGCTGTCTGACCTAATGCCTGAAATTAGTTATCATATCAAGGATAAATATCTCTATCCATTAATGATAGTTCCTCAAAACAACACTTCTCAAAGAAACATAACTAATACATCACCAAGTAATTTTCTCACAGGAAAAAAGATTACCATCCAGGTGAATTAAAGCAAACGAAAAAGAATAAAATAGTTGACCTTACGAAGGCGATGTTTTTTGTCCTCTCCTGATATATCTTCTGAAGTGCAGTTATACCAACAATCACCAAATATTGGAGGATTGCCATGGGGATCACAAGAAGGAGAACCAGGAGGATACGTCATGGGAGGCTCCCCGAGCTGTTAATATAAAATTTAATATTTAATTTCAATAAAATACACGAAATACAATAACAAAGTTGTGGGTAGATAAAATGCAGTCTAAATATTTATTTTGCATTTATATTGAGCACTCACTTTAACAATATCGCCAATTGCTCGACAATCCCTGTCAGGGGAGTGGCCAACAGCATCATAATTTAGATATATCCTGATAGGCTTCTTTGCATCCTCTTGAGAACTTGATGAAGTTGACACATCAAGTAATGCCCTACCTTTGTGTTTAAGGTGTTTCAAGCGACTGGGCTCATAAACCTGTGGGGTAACTGAATACACCTTGCGTCCAGGCCGCTTCCTCTGTTCAAGAATCTGATCGTGTATGCAAGAGTGAGAAACAATGTTCTCAGTATTCCTCCCCAAGCCTCCCTGAACTTGATGTTCGTGGACATTTGCATTGTGGGCCTCCACCCACGCCAATATCAATATAATCTGCAACACAAAGAATAATCTTGTAAGATCTTTAGAGTGGCCATAACTTAGAAGAGCCAAATCTCAGATCATCAGAATTTCAAAAAATTAATCACGTGAAACCACAGACAAAGGACCACCAAAAAAGACCAATGAATAAACCTGTAAGAAATCAGCCGCCAAAGAGGCTAGTTGAACAGCTTCCCTTATATTTCAAGTCAGAAAATAATTATACACATATATACATACATAAATACATACATATAAAAAGAGATAGAGTTTTGAAAAACAAAGAGAATAACATCTAGGAAAAGGAACTAATCCGGGACCTCTAGATGAATCATTGCTCTGACAACAAAACCCTAACCTCCACAGTTCCGTTTCAGGACAAATGTAAGAAAAATACGGAAAACACATGAAACTCAAATATTCACTTTCTCACTACTTTCAGCGACCAATTAGAGCACAATCACAGTTCAACATTTACTCCACAAAGTCATACATCCTACACTCCTACACGACAAAGCAAATTTGAACTAAAAGAAATTTAACAATAAAAACAAAAACTCGCGAACTAGCAGAGTTTTACCTCGAAAACAACCACCAATCTAAGCTTGCAATGAAATCTGGACAGCGCGCATGAGGTGCACCGAGCCATCAGCTCTACGATAAAGCGAGCACTGAAACAAAAACCTCTCTGATTCCATCAAATCGCCCGGGAATATTCGATCGGCTTCGGAACGCGAGAGAATCTCCGGCTGCTATGCATTTTGGACATTCAACTGCGCGAAGAAAGTAGGGACGAAGAGCGACTCCGATTTGAGAGAAATGAAGGAACAATGTTGGAAGTGAATAAGAAGAAGTCAGAAGAGAGAGGAATTGGCGCGTGGTAGCGGCGCGTGGAGAGAGACAGAGAGAAAGAGAAAGAGGAGCTTCGGAGTGGCGTTGATAGGTTCCTCTTTCTGAACTCTGGAAATGAGCAAAGAGAGAACAGACACTGACAGTGAACGGAAGAGAAGAAGAAGAAGAAGAAAAAATCAAATAGATTGGGTGCAGGAGTGGGTGGAGAACATCTTCCTTTTTTTAACCATTTTTGGCTTTTCCAATAAATAAAATACTCATAAATGGAAAATTAAATTAAAAAGAAAAAAAAAGTGCCAATGTTAAAAAAAAATATTTGAATGATTTTCACATTGATGTTCACGTTATATTTAATACATAACAGTATTATTAAATTATTATGAAGATACATTGAGTTAAATACATGTGTAAATATGATTTTTCTATTGCCTCAATTAATTGTTTTTCATGCATGCTTTTACTTTTAATTAAATATTAATTTATTAATTACTTATTTTGTGTTAGTTATAAGGAATTACTTATTGCCTCAATTAATTGTTTTTCATGCATGCTTTTACTTTTAATTAAATATTAATTTATTAATTACTTATTTTGTGTTAGTTATAAGGAATTACGTGTTTCATTTCTTTAGCTTGTATTCTAACCATTTTGCGTTTTCAAATAAAATACTACGAAAATGTGTGTGCTATGTCTTAGTTTTAAATTGTATGGATTTCTTACCATTTGTAATTTAGCAAAGCTGATATTGTTTTCTTCTATTTTTATTTGTCCTATCAGAGTGTGCAAGGGAGTTCATAAACAATTAAAACAATAAAAGTATAAAATCCTCAACTTGCATGCTCGCTATAATTAATCTGACACTTAAAGTAATAATATTTTTTTAGTGGGAACTGCTACTCATAAACTCCTAATGACGCTGCTCAGTCCAAGAAAAATTGCAATATAAAAAGGTGTGATTCCTTCGTCCTAGAAAAATGGCCTAGCAGATTAGATTAAATCAGAAAACTACACCCTACCTCAATGAACAAGATTAAATAACAGAGGTTACAACTGATGCAGCAATATGTAGACAATCATGTCTGTATCTGTATAACACAATTAACTAAAAATAAAAAATACTTAAAATATATCACAGCAGTATAGTCCGATATTCTTTTTAAAGATAGGTCAAAATTTAAAATTTAAGTTTGAAAATATTAGATAGTTTACTATTTTTTATTTTTTAACTACAATACCCGTACAACTTAATTATTATAAAAAATAATGGTAATATAATGACACAGTTACACTATATACATTTACAATATATATTATTATAATTACAATATCATATATATATATATATATAATCATTTCAAGATATTTCTCTTTTATTAAGGAATTATATATATCATGAAAACAATGAGAAAAACATTTATAAACTAAAACATAAAATTCATCATATAGCAACACAAACCACAACTTACAATAAAACTAGATAAAGTACAAACATATTTAAGGTTATTTTTATTGTAGTAATTATTATCTATAACTTTATATATTAAATTTTATTTATTCTTTTTTATTCGTATTTTATCACTTCAATTTTTATTTTAATGTGAGGGCATTAGAAGATTTATGCTTTAATATTCTTTTATTCATTTTTAGTAGAATTTTTTTAAATAAAAAAATGATTTAAATTCAATGTCATAGCATGTAAATAGAGTTACATAAGAAGTTGCCATAAATTTTCAACTAATAACTAGGTATAACTTCTACATTTAAAATGTCCTTAAATTATCAGATATATTTTCAAGAAAATTTATGACAAATTCCTATCCTTGTCAACATTTCAGTTTTTCAAAGTATTCATTTCTCGCCCAATGCACATCATGCCTGTGGAGGATTGAAATAAAAAGCTTATAAGTATAGCCATCATAAAAAATTATATTAAAGTTTATTTGAAACAATTTTTTAAAAATAATTTATATAGAAAGATAAAATAATTTTCTTTATGAGCTAAAAAATATTGTACACATAAATTTATTTATAAATGTGATTGTATAAAAAAATTGTATGTAAACTATTTTTTTTTTAAATTATAGGAAAACTTGTTCAATTCCTAAGGGTTTAGTATATTGACAGGGACAGTAAATTTATGCTAATAACAATATAAAATACTGATCGTATATAT